>Ga0209557_1000121_pt1 | contig 52098 bp, 20 predicted proteins | sample SaaInlV_120m_DNA_4_FD_184672 | JGI IMG/M metagenome (GOLD analysis project Ga0209557, IMG submission 184672) | Marine microbial communities from expanding oxygen minimum zones in the Saanich Inlet - Saanich Inlet SI074_LV_10m_DNA (SPAdes) (version 2) | ecosystem: Environmental > Aquatic > Marine... | reverse complement strand
ACGCGATAGTATCCAGTCTGTACAACTTGATACTCAGTAGCAGCAGCAGCGATTGCATTTGTGCTTAAAACATTTAATACTGTCATGTCTTGTTAATTCGTGTCCGTATTATTTATCTCTTTTTGCTTCTTTAACATCTTTTGTAAGTCCGCAGTACTACCAATAAACATCGTGTTATTAACAGTAGACGGGCTCGACTTTTTATCCTCTGCATCTAAATCCTTCATTTTCTTTTGTAAGTCAATGAGTTTGTCAGCAGTATCTGCTACATGTTTAATAAGCTGACCTGCAACTTCATAAGCACGAGGATGATCTGACGCTCGTGCCACATCAAGTATGCCATCTACTGCCTCCTGACCTTTCATTACTAAGTTGTGAAGTTGAGCACGAGAGTACTCATAATCCTGCCTCACATCAGGAGTATCTGTTTTCTTAAGTTCAGGTTTCACTTTTTCAACATGTTTCTGGAGTTCAGAAGGTTCTGCTCCAAAAGCATCATTTAGTCCATCAAAAGGATTGCCCATAATTAAATATCCTCATCCGCTCCGCTTACGGGATTACGTTTCTTGTTATCGGTAAAGTCTTCATCAACAATACCAAATCCAAAATCATCGTCTGCATCAGCATCGATTGGATCTGGTTGGATGGTATAACGAACATCTCTTGGTGCAGTTGCAGTATTTGTATCGGTGTAAATGTCTGTAATTGCTTTTTTGATAATCTTCGCGTCTGTAACAGGACCATATAGGTATGTCTTAACAGTAAATTGAAGAGTATAAATGATTGCTCTACGAGTAGAAAAATCACCTTCATAATCATCCTCGTAACCAACACTATTTAAAACTACAGGAACATCCTTAGTTTCATTTAACGTTGGTAAAAGTTTTACTGATAAATTGTAATGAGGTTGGAAGAATGGTAAAATTTGTTCTAAAATTTGTAATCCATCCTCTTGATTTTTAGAGATAATCGCTAACTCAAATGATAGATTATAAGGAACGGGCATAAACACATTCTTATTTTCATCATTATCTTTGGCAATTTTAATTTTTTGAGTTGGGGATACCTTCCTAGTAGAATCATATGTGATGCCATTAATCTCAAAAGAGATTCTAGGCACAGTAATCTGAACCCTTTTGTTTGTAGGGTCAGGAGTTTGGTCTAAACGTGCTAGAAACTTTTGCTTTGGACCATATGCCAAAGGAACTTTCATCACTTCAGTAGAGCGACGAAGTTCAATATTATTGAACAACGTACCGAACGCTACAATAGTCTTTCTAAAAATCTCGTGATATGAATATGTGCCTAACATCAGATTGTAGTATCAGTAATGGACCCAACAGAACCAAAGGGATTGCCTTCAGTGAAATCTATAATATCGTCATCAGCAGTTTCAAAACTATAGTTCTGGTCAATGCTATCAGCGGTATTAGTATTATTTAGAGTGTTATAAGATTCAGGACTCCAGAGAGCACCTGATGTTATTCCCTTAATTGTTTCTGAAGTATTGAAGGTTCCTGTTCTATTAATGACTTGGAGTTCTCTTGTTCCACTATTCCAGGACTTGACTTCTGCTCTAGAGTCTTTTGGAGAGTAGTCAATCGTGACAGATGGGGCACTAGTATAACCAGTACCACCAGCTGTGACAGTAATGCCAGTAACAATACCTGTAGCCGATACAACAGCCGTGCCCGTCGCTCCACTTCCACCACCTCCTGTAATAGTAACTGTAGGTGGCAATGCTGATTTATAGTGCTCACCACCATCAGTGATTGTAAAGGAACTTACTGCGTCCCCAGTGATTGCTGCTGTTGCTGCAGCAAGATATAGATCACCGACAATTTCTTCACCAACTGTGAAGTCTCCTGAACCGCCAGCATCCATAACCAACTTAATAGAATTGGCGAAGGCAGTTTCGATAGCGTCAATTGCTGCAACACCAGTATCAAGTTTTTCGTCACTATACTCAAAGAGTTCGCATTGGCATTCCCAGACATAACCCTTACCTAACTGATAGAAAGGTCTTTCTGCTTCTACAAACTTAATCTCAAACAAATGTTTTGTTGTTGGAAACCAAATAAGGTCACCCTCATTAGGACGACCTTCTACATTTAATACTGCGTTGTCATCTACCTTCTCGGTAAATTTACTTCTAGAAAATATAAAGGTGGTCTTGTCTTCGATACGAACACCAAACTTACTCAGAAGTTCTCCTTGACCTTCCCATCCTTCTACGTTATTGACATATGCTCTGATAGCAAGTGCCTGTGTAAAATTACTACTTTCTACTTCTTGAAAAATCGTGTCTTTATTGACATATGTTCTGGGTAGATAATAGATATCCTGACCATAGAGTTCGATACTCTCAATGATCAGATTACCCATGAACATTTGTTCCTGAGAAGAACCGTTTAGATTTAGTCGGCAACTACTTGTATAGTCCGACTGAATGCAATTTTCTGGGGGATCGTTTCTATAAGTCATATCAACCTATTAAGTCCATTGGAGGGAGTTCGTATGTGCTACGAATAGTATCTTCTAGGTCTTTCTTGAACTGACTGCCATCCTCAAGAATCTGACGACCATTAAGAGTCACACCACCTAGCATCTGAATACCGTCATACTTACTAAGGTTACGACCCCATTGTTGTTGGAATAATGCTTCTACATAATCTTTCAACCAGGAATCATTATACATTGCAGTGTAAGTATCAGGGTCTTGACGCATCAAAACTTCTACCACAATCTGATTACCAGTTTGGAGTTGCGCCCAATCAAAATCTAGATAGAGTCTTCCTTGATATTCATTAAATCTAACTCTGCGATTTTTGTCTGAGTTTGTAATCCAATCAAGAGTCTCAAGATACTGAGATGTCATGTAATAATGAAGAATTTGTCCATGCGTCATTGCATAGATGTCATTCAAGAAAATCTGATACTTAATATTAAAAATATTACCAGGAGTTACACTAGAAGCACCAATCTGACTATAAACATGATTAACTGCTAATACTCCAGGAGGAAGTGATACATATTCATTCCCTTCTGTCCAATCGGTAGCACCCATCGCACTACCAGTTTTGGTGGCAGTCTTAATAGCATCGGTTACTTCAATCTTGATGAATGCTTTATAACTACCGTTATATGCATACTCTTGAAAGTAATCAACTGCTTCTTCAATTAGGTCATCCAATTGTTCATCGCATACGTTAATATCGATGGCAGGAAAACCTAATCTACGAAGAGCATAGTTTTTTAACTCTGTTTTAGAAGCGGGTCTTGTAGCGGACATTTGTTATCAAGCGAATGATTGGACAGTCAAAGTAGTAACATCATTAGCACTGACGACTTCTCCAACTTTGAAGAATCCATCAACGGTATCGACAGTAATTGCACTAGCAGCAAGAGCAGTAATAACTCCAGTGGTGCCACTGGTAGCACCCGTTACAGTTGCACCAATTTCCATTGTAGTAACGTCGGTCAGTTGCAGAGTTGCATCAGTAGCAACAGTGGCAACATTAACTGTACCACCCGAACCACCTGCTTGAACAATAGTGATTGTCTCACCAACGACGTATCCAGTGCCACCGTCGTTAATAGTAACGTTAGTGATTGCACCAGCAGAGGCAGTGATATCAACAGTCAGTGAGGCAGAACCAGATCCACCTGTTGTTGCCAGAGCAGTTCCAGTGGTATATCCAGAACCGCCTGCAAGAGATGCTAGGTTCAGTGACAATACTTTACCAGCATTAGCATTGGCGACTGTTACAGTCTCATTGACAAGGAAACCAGAACCACCTGCATTAACTGCAGCGGCAGTAATAATACCATTAACAACAGTAGTATTAACTGTTAGTGAAGTACCTGTACCACCTGTTGTGGCGACAGCAGTTCCTGCAGTAAATCCTCCCAGACCACCATTTGTGACGGAAGTAGTAACAGCAGCACCAGGTGTAGGATCACCAGAGAGATTCAAGGTTAGAGTTGTAGTAGTTGCAAGGTTGGTGAGCATTGCTTGTAGTTGAGCAAATGCATTATCCAGTTTTGTCTGTACTCTTGCTTCAGTGTAATACTGATTAGTACCTTCTGAAAGATCAGAAGTCGACTTACTAGAAAGATCCAGGTTTGCACCAGTCTGTAAATTGACTCTTGCATCAGCACGAGCACTTGTGTGATAGAGATTGGTAGAACCTTCGCTTAGATCATCAGTATCTGCTGCTGCAATTCTTGCGTCTGCTCTTGCATCCGTATAGTAGAGGTTAGTACCTTCTGCCAAATTAGCAGTATTCTTACCTGCAAGACTTGCATCAAAGCGTGCCTCAGTGTAGAAGACATTCGTAGAACCTTCAGTTACATTGTCGGTATCAATGTCTGCCTGAGTGACACTCAGAGCGCCTGCACCACTAAGTTCTACGCCTACTCCGTATGTGAAGTGTGTGCGGGTCCTAGCAGCGGTTGTAAAGAGGTTTGTGGAACCTTCTGTTACATTGTCAGTATTAACGTCTGCCTGCGTTACAGAGAGTGTATAGGTGCCTGCTGTGTCATCATATACCTTAGTAATACCAGTGCTTGCTTGTACCAGTGCGTCGATTCTGTCATCAACACGCTCATTAGTGAAGTAAAGATTGGTAGAACCTTCTGAAAGAGCATCGGTATCATGATTACTAATATCAGATGTTTGACCAGTGACATTACCAACTAATGCTGCAGTAATAGTTCCAGCAGCAAAGTTACCAGATCCATCACGAAGGACTAGGTTGTTTGCTGAGTTACTTGCTGTGGAAGCAACGTTAATTGTTGGGTTACCAGAAACACCATCAGCATTCGTCAGTGTAATACCAGAGGATGCTGTGACAGCAAGTGTGCGTCGTGCATAAGTGTTATCGGCAGTCCTTGTTACCAGACCAGTGCCCGTCATTGCAGCAAGTGCAGTGATATCTGCATCGTTGTAGGTAGTGCTGATAGTTACATCAGCAGATCCGTTAAAGGATACACTACCATCAACAACACCATCAACAGTGATTGTTCTTGCAGTCCTCAGTGCATCTGCAGTTGTTGCATTACCTTGAATACCAGCAGCAGCACCTACACCAGAAGCAACCGTAATGATATTTGCAGCAAAGTCTCCACTACCGTCACGAGCAACAACAGTAGAAACAGTTGCTGTAGAAGCAGTTGTCAAACCGTCCAGAAGGTCAGCATTCAGGTTGTTAATCTTAGTCGTGTTAGGAATGACTAGAGCAGCACCAGAAGAAACTTGAGAGATAATCTGACCATCTACAGTCAGAGTGCCATCAATATTTGCGTTTGCATCAACATCAAGTGATGTACCAGCACCAGTAAGATTAAGACTACCAGCACGAAGAGGACCATCAGTTCCAGAAAGAACTTCTGATGAGTTACTTGCACTTGTTAAGAATGCGAATTGGTTGGCGGATCTGTCGTATCCGAAGAAACCAATTTTCGCAGAGCCGTCGTAATAACGGAACTCAACACCACGATCCTTACCATCGTTAGACGCTGGTGCTGTGTCACCACCCACAGTAATAATAGGGTCATCGAGAGTTGTGACCGTAGAATTGACAGTAGTGGTCGTTCCATTGATAGTAAGGTTTCCAGTAACAGTAAGATTGGACTCAGCAGTTACATCACCACCAATGTCTAGGGTGCCACGAATATCAGTGTTACCATTATCAGTATCTACTGTAAGTTTGTTAGCAGCAGATCCATTTTGGATAGCAAATGTTTTGTTATTTGCAGTGATAGTTACATTGTCGTGAGTTACCAGAGCACCAGAGATGTCTGCACTATTGTTAAGATCCAGAGCACCAGTTAATTCAGTGCCGCCATAGACTCTAGCATCACCGCCAACAGCAAGATTTCTAGCAATACCAGCACCACCAGTCAGACGGAATGCACCATCAGCAGCATAAGAACCAGTCAGAGTTTGCTCGGTATTTCTAGTAAAGGTTACAACATCAGATACACCCAAGGTGTCATTAATCTGAGTTGCATCACCAACAGTCAGGGTGCCGATGATATTTGTATTACCGTTATCGGCATCAACACCAAACTTCTCAACAGCAGATCCGTTTCTGATGGAGAAGACTTCATTGGAAGCATCAACAATGAGAGAGTCATTGATAGTTGTCTGACCCTGAACAACCAGTGTGCCATCAGTTGCAATGTTACCTGAAGAAGAGGCAACGGTCATCTTATCGGTACTACCACTTCTAACAGCAAAGTTGGCATCAACATCAACGGTGTTATTAAACTCGGTTGTGCCAGTAACTGTTAACTGAGCACCAAGTGTGACATTGTTATCAACATTAAGAGTTGAGTTCAACTCGGTATGACCATCAGCAGTTAATGTGCCTTCAATATTTGTATTACCTGAAGCAGCAGTAACAAAGAATTTATCAGTAGTTCCCGATCTAACAGCAAAGTCACCGTCCTGATCAAGCGTGCCGTTTAAATTTACATTATCATTAACAGTTAGTGTGCCTTCAATTGTTGTATTACCAGTTGCGCCAATAACACTAAACTTCTCAGTGTCTCCACTATTGAGTTTACCAACAGAGAATCTTTCATCAGTTCCAGTAGCACCAACATACAGGGATTTCATAATACCTGCACCACCATGTGCTTTTAAGGTGGAAGTATTATGGGATGCGTAGGAAGGACTTGCCTGATAAGTATCACCGAAACGACCTCTGTATCTGACTCTCAACCAGTTAAGTCTAGATTCAGTCTCTGTCGCACTATCCTTAACTTCAATAGCGCCGTTAACATGAAGTGTGCCATCAATCAGAGCAGATCCAGCAACATATGCACCACCATCAACTCTCAGAGATCCGTAGTCATTAGATTGAATCTCCCATACACCAGTTGTGCCATTCTTAGCAGTAGTAATATCATTAGTGCTTTCAGAGTGAATGTTACCTGAGATTGCAACATCACCGTTAGCATCAATATTATTAGAGAAGGTTGCGATATTTGTAACACCCAATGTGCCAGCAATAGATGTATTACCAGAAGCAGCAACAACGTTGAACTTGTTAGTATTGATGTTGAGGTTACTAGTTACATCCAGAGTACCAGCAAGAGATCCGTTACCAGTTGTAGATTGGAATTCAATCTTGGTTGTCCCTGATCCGTTGTTAAGTTGCAGAGTCTTGGATGCTCCCTGCAAAACCACATTATCGTCGAAACGGGAGGTACTAGTAACACGCAATGTGCTATCTACATCTAACAGACCACCAATATTAACTGCACCAGTGATTCCAACACCACCAGCAACCACTAAGTCACCAGTAGTATTAGTTGTGGATGCAGTACCAGTTGTAAGTTTTAGATTACCTGCAATGATACCAGAATCAGTACCACTAAAGACTTCATTGGTATTTGTAGCAGCATGAAGGAAACGATATCCGCCAGCATGAGCAGCTAAATCAGAATAATTAGTATCCCAACCAAAGAAACCTAAGCGTGCTTCAGTATCATAATAGTTGAATTCAATACCACGATCTAAATTGTCATCGGTTGTAGGAACAGTATCACCACCAAGTAGAATGGTGACATCATCTACAGTTAGTTGTGTAGAGTTGACTGTAGTTGTAGTACCATCAATCTGAAGATTGCCATGAATACGAACAAGACCAGTTACTGCACGGTCATCGCCTGGATCAAGATGCATAGTTGCATCAGTAGTACCAAGGTAGTTTTCCTGGAATCTATAATCTTCTACATGGACTTTACCAGTTGCTTCTGATGCACTAATCTGTACAGTATCTTCAGCAGTAATAATAATGTTGCTGGATCCAGACCCAGCATTAGTTGTCAGAATGTTAAAGTTTCTATTTGTAGCAGTATTCTGTGTTAACTGGAAGGTAAGGTCCCCATCCCCAGTTTTATCCAGTGTCTGATCAAGAGCACCGTCAAAAGTAATATCAGGGTCAGAGAAATACGACCGTACATTAACATCAAGTTCGCCAGCTCCGCTGTCCCCCGTATTATTAGCGCCAACAAGTAGATTACCGCTCGTATCATTAACTTTAAGATAGTTAAGATAATTGAATCCTCTGTATCCAGTGGTTGCAGTAAGTTCTTGATCAAGTTCAAAATCTTCTTTTGTAGTTCCATCAGCAAAAGAAATTCTATTATTTTGTAATTGTGTATTATCAACACCAACAGCAGAAATAGTTACATGTCCGTTGCTGTCAACATCAAAATCTTCTTGTGCGAAAGAAGCAAGTCCTTTCTGCTCTACTAATGCAGCACCGAGGTATCTCCATCCACCAGCATCTGAAGCATCAGTATGGGTTGGAGCACCACCACCTGCAGCAATTCCTGTAATTGCTTGATATATTCTACTACTATCTTCAATAATATTATATCTAACATATGTTGTACCTCCTTCATATGCCGCATACTTACTACCCTCGGTAGCAGTAGCAATAGGTACATTTGTTGCACTTGTCAGTCTGCCATAGGCATCAACTGTAAATTTCGTAGCGTTTACAGTTTCCGTGCCGAATGGTTCGTCGTTAGATCCAAGACCAGAAACTGATGTGAGAGATTCTGTATTATAATCACCATCAACTACAGCAGTAGTAATCATATCAATGGTGGGATTACCATTAATACCACCACCATCATTAATTGAAATTCTTGTTGATGTACCAGTAATAGTGCGGGTTACCATGGTATTGGTAGCACTTCTACTGACCATACCGTTGGTAGTGAGAGCGGCAAGTGATACAAGATCTAGATCATATGGTTGAGCACCAGTTCCTTCAATATTAGTGTCTAGACCATATCCAGAAAGAGTTGTAGGATTGGAGGCATTTTTAACTCTACCTTTAGAATCTACTACAACCTTAGTATATGTTCCTTCTGATGTATCAGTATTATCGTGATGAGGTAAAGTTGGTAGTAAGTCTAGAGTTGAAGTAATCGTGATATTTTGAGATCCATCAAAAATCTCAGATCCTTCAATATCACCAGCTAATTGAATTTGTCTAGAAGAAGCAAGTCTAGTAGATGTTGACGCATTACCAATGATAGTTGCGGTAATCGTACCTGCTGAGAAATTACCATCAGCATCTCTTTGTACAAGAGTATTTGCTGTATTAGATACAGACTCGATAGGACGTTCATATCTCAAGGTATTCCAAGATGTGACACCATCACCTATCTTGATACGACCTGTGTCAAGTTCAATCCCAAATTCACCTTGAGCGAGAATTGGATTCGCGTTTTGCCATTCCTGAGCGCCACCACGTCTTAATTGAATTCTATTTGCCATTTTTTACGACAACTCTACGAGAACATGCTTCTAAGTTATTTATGCCATTAAAAAAGGGGCAATTGCCCCTCTTTGATTAATCTGTTGTTCCTACCGCAAGATCCTCTTCCTCATCCTCTTCAGGTGGTGCGGACATAGTTTCTTTATTATAATACTCTAGTGCTTCAATAGCACCTTGGAGTTTCAATGCAGTAACTTCATTCTCCTTAACTTTTTCTGCTAGTTTCTGATTTTCTTCAATCAATGCAGAAAAACGGTCCTTAAACTGTCGGAGCATTTCTGGTTGGGAAACTTGTTCAATTGTCATGATGTTTATTTTGATTTTGGACTAACGTTAGTAATAGTGATTTGATATCACCCATCTCAGATTTTAGATCAGAAACCTCTTTTTGTAAAGCTTTCTTCTCAGATTCTTCTTTTTGCCTCTTATTGTAAGATGTCATATATTTATCATATTCATCTTGACTACCTTTAATGATAGCATTAGAAGAAGGGTCTCTATAGAGATCCTCCTTCCCCTCAACTGGTATTAAATCTACAAAATCACTCATTAGGTTGCAAGTGCGATGGCACGTAAATCTGCGATTAGTGGAACTCTCGCTTGACTAGACGATCTCAGAACGATCTTAAGTTGGAATGCATTAAAGTTCAAACCACTTACTTCGTAATAATAATCCTTCCACAGGATTTCTTCATTAGGAGAATCATCATATTGAAGTGGTTTACTCATTTGTGTCCATCCAATAGAATCAATATCATCATTAGTACCAGTGCCAAATGCCCTGTAATAAATTCTAACATCTGCTTCAGGTGGACGAGACATCTGGAAGTCAACTCTTAAAGATCTAGATTCTCTGATGAGACGAGCAAGTCTCGTAATATATACACAATCATTTTGATCGCCAATTGGAAGTTGTGAAACATCTTGTGCGCGATCAATCTGACCTTGCTGACCATATGGAGAAGAACCACCTGGCCACTCATTAATTCTGTTGCTCGTTGTAATTAATGAGCATCTATCTAAGTCAATAACAGGGGAAAGTGATGACTTAGTGGTGGACAAATCAATAAGCATAGTTAATGATTTTTGACCATCAAGTTTAGAATTTTCATTAACTTCAGAAGCAACCATTTTTGGATTGGGGAAGAAGTTAAGATCATTCAATGTGATAGGAATATAAGCACCATCATTAACAAACGATGCTTGATCACGAGGGGTGGAAGCACCTTCACCACCACCATCACCAACTGAAGTTGCCGTAGTAGTATTAAGTCTAGCAGTGATGTCGGTTTCGGGCATGTTCATGACAGAAACAGTTGGTGTAAGAGTTTCAAATTGAACATTTTGGGAAGCATATACTTGATTGCCACCAGCACGAATACCACCATTTGCCACACCTGCCATTTGAAGCATGTAAGTATCCATCCAAGGACACTCAAGACTTGTATGAGTCTTGTTAATATCGATCAAAGGAAGACCGTCGAGATTATAGCACTTAACAATGTCTCCAGATGCATGTGTTACATCAGCTGTTCCATTGGTGCCTCTGCCAGAAGTAGCAACAGTAATAGTTTTCCCATCACTAGAAATGGCAGAATATTTTATAATTTCATTATTGATCAGAATATATCCTGGATTTACATCACTAATTGCAGCACCATTTACAATTTTATGGAACGCATTCGCATTATCTACAGTAATTGATGTTGCTGCAGCTGCTAATGCACTTGTTAATGAGGTATCAGAAACTTCAGAAATAACACCTTCAATTTTAACATTGTTCTGTCTACTATGCATACCATGATTTCTATGATACACGAGAATTTCTTTCTCATCATTTGCATATACTGGTGCAGCAGAGAGGTAAGAACCAAAAGAGTCACCACTTTCTGTCGAAGATGTCACTGTAGCAGTCCAACCACCTGTTTCATTTAAAGTTTCTGTATCTGTAAATGCTCCTGTAATATAATGGAGAACTAAGTTAGTAGAACCATCCCAGGTCTTAACAATACCAACCGATGCTGAAGTTGCACCAGTAACAATATCACCAACCTCCAGAGTTCCAGATACATTACCTACAACCATAGTTGCAAGTGCTTCAGAAGATCTTAACAGGAAAGTAGTACTACTTCCTGCCAACCAATTTCCAGATACATCATCAACTGTAATCGTATCTGCAACAGATGATGATGTTGTAGAACTAACTACAGTTGCTTCAGCATTTGAAGTGAGTTGTAATAAACGGGCACCAATACTGAAAGTATATTGAGAACCAGTAGGACCAGCAGTAAGGACAAGTTTTGGTTTAATAGTTTGAATTGGATTATCAATTAATCTGTGTACACCACCATTACCTCTACCTTGCGGTGCGTTATTAAGAGCAACCGTTCCTTGAGTTTGTGTAAACTCTGCGCGATAAACCGTAAACTTCAAATCCTCATATTGATCAGCAGTCCATGTAGATGCGTTCTGAGATTTGAATAAGACACCCGCATAAGGTTGTTCTGAGATCGTTCTATTACCACTAATATCAACGTCACCCATTCTAGAAATCCAGACCTGATATTCATTAGAGTCTGACAGAAGAACAAAGCAATATTCAACAGAAGACTTAATATAAACAGGTGCTTTAAATGTAAACTTAGTCGGGATTGCAGCAGTTTCTGAAAGTTCTACCTGATCAGGTGTAATGGTAACATCAGAGAAAGGTAGAATTGTCTTTGTTGGATAACCATTTTCCATTGTTCTGATCTGCATCGAGATTGGAATATTAGTATCTTTTGTATTAAAGAAAATTTCTACAGATGAGATGAATACGCCACCTTCTTCTTCAACAATAAATGATTGTGCAAGAGGATCATACCAACCAATCTGGCGTGTTTCTGTTCTGGTTGTTTGTACAACTCTATCTTCACTAACTGTATCTCTAACAACTTCAGCATTACGAACTGCAAGAATATTTTCTTGAACTGTCTGTAATGTTCCTGTTGCAGAATATGTTGTGTCAGCAGAAGAGTCTACTGCACCTGGCGCTTTACTATTTTCATCAGATGTTGTAAATCTGAATGAACGAGTACCTGTTGCCCAACGTGGATTTGCATCGTTCTTAGGAGAAGGAACGAAGAATGTGCCCTGCAAATTACCAACATTATCAGATAGCATACGACGATCTTGAACAACTGCTCTAGCACCCGAGGTTTGACCGACTAAAATTTCACCAACTTGCATATTCCCAAAGAAGTCGGGAGATACTGTTTCAGAAATTGCAGTGATGTCATGATTCAACAGTGCTGTTTGAGAAGCGTATGATGTGGGAAGTGTGTCTGTTCCTCTGCCGTAAGGATTGGTTTTATAACCATCATCAGGAGCAACTACCTTTAGTTGACAACCAGAAGTTCCACCAATAACAGTTTCACCAACAACAAAGGGAGTTTCATTTGTTCTAGAATCTGATGTAGAATTCTTGATAAGTTCAATTACTTTAGGGGTAAGATAGTTGGTTACATCAACGCCATCAAAGAATGCATACATTCTGGTGCGAGGTTTCAAACGATCAACGTTGAAACCAATGTTACGAGAACGAATCCATGGAATTGTACTTCTAGAAAGAATCGTATCACCTAAAGATCTACGCTCAATCTTAGGAACAACTCTTGTACGAATACCTTGACGTGCTTGATTATTAACAACACGGAATGTACGACGTTCATGTAGATAGAACAAACCTTGACGACGCTGACCATGACCTGCACGACCTAACTGACGACCAATTCCATATGTACCAGATGTGGATCGTTGCGAAGAAGATGATGTTAATGTTTCACCTGTCCAGTTTGTCTGCCAAGAACCCCATTGGACAGGAGCAAAACCATTTTGGTCAATCTGAAGGTCTCTAGAAACAGAAGAGAAGTCACCCTCAACATTTTCAACACGAGCAGGCAAACGCTCAATGTCAATCCAGTCATCAGATGCAGGTGTCAAGTCAATACGACCAATGAAGGTAAACACGTTGAATGGGTTAACATTCTCAGTCCTAGATGCATATGGTTGTGTGATAAGTGCAAGATCTTCGTATGGAAGCATCAATACATTACCTTCAGTTTTTACAATATTTGTAGAATCTGTTTCATTATATTGGAGTGCTACATTTGTTGTGTAGTGCTGTGGACGTAATTGACCCTCCCTGAAATCCAGAGAACATTTATAATCTGGATTTAAAATATCTCCAGTTGTATGATCAGTAAAATCATCAACAACATAACCATTCTTCAGGCGATCAAAACCATTTTCATCATATGTCTTAGTATTCTCTGCTTGAGATTCAAGCATTGATAGTGAGGTATAATATTCAACATGAGTAAGTCTCTGCTCAAGATCACCAATATCCTTCATCGTATAACGACGAATAACCTCAGTGCTTATCAAAACATCCCTTTCTGGATCAAACACATATGGTTTGTATTCAAGAGTTGCCAAAAGCATGGCATTCTCAATTTTTGGAGGTGGAATGAGATAGTATCCAGATACACCCTTACTTATAATCAGTTCACCATCATGAGAGAGATATAGTTTATCAAGTCTTGGGAGATACCATGCATAGTCTGCTCTAAATGAGGAGTCAACTTGCATAATATCGAAGATGGTAGAACCACCAGATCCACCTGTCGTGCTAAAGACTCTAGAAACAAAGTCAAAAGTTGTACAGTTAACATAGTAGGGAGCACTGACTGTTCCAGTACCATTTCTAAGTTCCTTTACAGCAGGACGGAAGTCAATCTGATCCCGAATATACTTAATAGAACCATCCAATTTATAATTAGGAATCTCTTTATATTTAATTCCACTGTAAGATTCTGCTGAGAAATAATCACCAGACGCTTCATGAGTGAAGAAGTCAAAAATTACAAGTAATCTTCTCGTGGGTGATACTGTAGAAGGAAGACGAATCAGTTTTGATACATCATAGAAGTTAGTTCTTTGTCCTGGTTCAAGTTCAAACTGGTCCGTAATAACTTTACTGCCCACAAATACAGAATTCTCACCATCATCAATAATACCAGTGATAGGATCTCCTGCAGAGTTCTCGCCATTGATAGTTTCACCCGTAATAAATGGAATTTCATTCAATGCAACATAATATAATTTTAAATCTGCGTTAGAGAATGAAATTACACGACCTCTAGCACCAGAAGTTTTACCAATAATCAGTGTGCTTGCAGCGAAGAATACTGATTCAGTAAGAACGATGTATGGGGAAGATGCATCTTCATCATCAAATGATTCATAAATTGCATGGATATTATAAACGTCATTTACACCGAATGAAATATCCAAATCTTCAACTCTAGTTCCATAAAGAGCACTATAAGTAAGACCAGTCGGTTGCGTGTCTACATCACTAGTGGTTTTGAAGACTTTTAATGCCTTCATTTTAGAAGCAGTTTTAATCTTTCTAGCAACAGTATTTTTAGAAACTAATGCAGTAAGAGTTACTGTAGCAACTCCAGTAAGACCACTAATGGAGAATGACTGGTTATCAGAACCAAAAGATGTTGATAGAACACCAGCGTCTGACTGTGCATCAATATCTACGTTTTCACCATCAGAGAATATTACAGAAGTTCCATTATTAGTAATTGTAAGAATATAGTTGTCTCCAGATAATGCTCCAAATGCCTCAGTTTCTGGAAGAGTGAATGTAATAGAACCAGATGTTACAGTTTTGGATGCAAAATTTCTATAGACAAAGAATGATTCATCGTCCAAAGACTTCATTGTATCTTCTGGGAGATCAAAGGAAAGTTCTCCATTTTGATAATCTTTTTGGAAAATGAACGGACGTAACCTAACTAATTCTCCATATTCACCTGCAGTTACTGTACCAACTTTTAAGGCATTGTCCAATCTAGCAGTTTGATCTGCATAATTAAAGATTTCATTTCCTGCTGGAACTGTAGACTTTTTATTTGTTGAAGTAGTTGCAATAGCAGTAGGATCGACCCTTTCAACACGAATAGTATTTGTACCTTCCAGATCAGAAATTGTTGGAGTAATTACATCACCAGGTCTCAGATCTTTTTCAAATCTTGTGCGGAAACCATTAATATCGTTATGTCCAATAGTAGCAACATCAAAAGTTGCACTATTACCATGAATTGTAGCAACATCAAAGGTAAGAGAAGCACCTCCCCCACTACCCAGTTGTGCATCAACAACTGTAAACGTTTCATCAACTACGAATCCAGTACCGTCATCAGTAATAGTAACAGTTGCAGCACCAGATCCATCAACTACGATAGAGAAAGTAGCACCACTACCAGAAGCATCAGTACTATAATCTGATGCGCCAATTGCATATGTACCCGCAGTCCTGCTACCATCAGCAGCACTGATAGTATCAATCGTGGCAATACCAGATGCGTTTGCATTTGTAATCGTAATCGTCTCATCAACTGCATAACCAGTACCAGGGGCATTGACAGTTACTGCAGTAACAACACCTGCTGACGCAGTAATATCTACAGTTAGACTAGAACCACCACCACCAGTTGTAGCAATACCTGTAGCAGTTGTATATCCAGTACCACCAACAATAGTATCTACAGTAAGAACATCGCCAGATGTCTCATCAATGTTTACCGTAGAAGATTCAATAGGACGGGAGTCATTCAAGATCCAGTTTGCACCAAATCTAACAGCACTAACACTGTCAAGACCGAAAGACGATCTTACATCGGAAAGTTGATAACTATGTGCTGCCTCTAATGTTCCAGAATCTCTACCATTGATAGTTAAAAGTTCACCGTTGGTAAAATTACCACTTACTTGCTCTAGATAAACATAATGTGTGTTGTTTCCAGTATCTGCAATATAACCTATTGCACCAGAGGTCTTACCTTGAACTTTAGTTCCAGAAACATAAGTTATTGCATTAGAGATGTTTAAAACAGTAAACATCTGAACATCAAAGAACCAAAGATCATAAACACCACCAGTAATATTTGGTTGAATTCCAAAAGGTGAAGTTGCAGCTAAGGCACTGCTGGATTTTTGTAACTGGATTACTCTGCATCTACCAATTCTATTGGCACCAGACTTAACAGAAGAAGTTGCATTTGGTGCCCAATCATCATACAGATTAAGAATTTGATATGCATCACTAACACCATCTCCAGAAACTTCTGGCCAACCATGAACATCATAGATTTTTACAAAATTACCAAGATTAAAGTTGATAATGCCATTCTCACGGGTCTCAAAATCTCTTGGTTTATCTACATCGATGTACCTAGGACTAATAAATTCGGTTCTATATCCTCTGATATATGCCTTACCAGGAGAAACTTCAATTGCCAATTTCTCATCAGAGGCAGGATTTCCTTGATCCGAGGTTTGTCCACTAAGATAGACTCCATTGTTAAATCCATCGTTAAGATGCTCACGCATCGTAAGATTAAAGGTATCAATTACATAGTCACCAGACTCTTCATAAGTTCTGCGAGCTAGAGATTTTTCCAACTCACTATATTCAGTTCTCTCTACGAAACTTTCTACTCTACTGTTATTAATTCTTAAAAGTTCAATGAAGTCTTTATCTGCTTCATCAGTAATTAATCGTTTTACAAATTGAGTTTGAATTTTAAATCTATGAGCACCAGGTGCAGAATAGTTTGAAGTTCCTGCAGCGTTATCATTCAGAGATTCATCATCTTCAGGGGTGACAATAGATTCTAAAACATCAAGACCTACTCTATAGGATGGATTATTACCATACTGATCAAGAATAAGATACTTAGATGGAACATTTACAAAATGACCTCTAATATAATAAACACCATCACTGATATATGCTGTAGATCCTTTTGAAATAGCATTAACAGGAAGAAGTTGTGCGAATGGAGTGCCAACTTCAATCAGAGTTGAACCGAATGTAATTTCTTTATCGGTAACCAACTGCTCATTGATTTGGAATGTTTTGAGACCAGTATCAGAAGTTGTGTCTCCAGAGTCGATATATTTTACATAAAAAGTAATATACCCTTTTTCAGATTCTGATGCAGAGATACTATAAAGAACTTTTGCTTTTACACCAGTAGTAAGACCTTCAATAATTGTTCCGTTTAGTTGAGTTCTGTAAGTTTCAACATCACTACCCAAGAAAGATTCTTGAACAAGAACTGCCTGCACATTCAAGTCATAACCGACCTGACCAGGAATTATCATCGCACCATCTTTAAAGAGGTGTGTTCCAACAGACTCTACTTGATTCTGCAGAATACTCTGCATTGTGCTGAGTTCTCTTGCCTGAATAGGAAACCCAGGACGAAATAAGACTCGATAAAAATTCTTATCCTTATCGAAGTCGTCGTAATAAGGGGTGACGTTTAGATTAGTGTTTTGTGCCATTAGAACTCGATTACGATTTTGATGTCTTCTACCTGGTCGTTTGCACGACTGATTGCTCGTCTATTATCTATATAAACAACCTGACCGCTGTTTGGTTCAATCTCTGGTTTTGCAAATCCAGCATTAAATCTCATACCCAAATCATATTCAGTATTATTAATAGTTCTGGAAGATGAATTTGGGACTGTAGGGAAATTTACATCTGGTTGTCCAGATGCACCAGAGGTAGCACCACTAATAACATTAGAACCATCAAATTCATTTTGTGTACCAGTAACCTCAGGGAAAATGCCGTCAACAGAGTTCTGATAATACTTCAGAACTTTAGTTGTAGCATTCCAAGAAACTACACGACCACGAGCAGTTACATTTGTTCCACCAACTACACGAGTTTGTGTAATAATTTCATCAGGAACATAGTTACCTTGAAATGTTGGTGAGAAAATAAGAGCTTTTGCAGCAGAAACTGTAAGGTCAGAAATAAGTTCCGCTGTTCCAAATTTGAGTGGATTGGTTATCAATCCAATACGACGATAGTCGTTATCAATAGGGAAGTCTCCAGCACCTTCATCATAAGAAAGTTTGGCATTAATCATTACTCGGAAACCACCGAGTTCTACTCCTGAGTCATATCCATGACCATTTGGAGGAGGAATAACAACATCAACTTCGCCAGCAGTACCTGTACCAATGCCAGTGATGGCACTAATACTAATTTGACCAAATGTGTATCCTGTACCGCCAGATGTCACAGTAGCAGAAGTAATTTTACCACCGTCAACAACGATAGAAACACGACCACCAGCACCATCACCGTTGATAGCAACATTGTCGTAGGTTCCGTTATTATATCCAGAACCAGAAGCATTGATAACAACAGTATCAATCTCTCCGCTAACAGCGTTAGATTGAATCGCAGTATTAGTAAAAACTGGCATATAGTCATTAGAAAAGAATTTCAAGACCGATGCAACAGGAATCGTATACATATACTTCCAACGATAACCATCACCAGTTGTGATAATGGAAGTTGAAGTACCAGTAGGTTCAACAGTAGAAGGCTTACCGTTTGGATCAGAAGGGGCAGTACCATTGTAGATGCACTTATAAACTTGATATTGTGAATTCACAACAAAAAAGTCTGCATCATATAATTTGGTAGCACCAGAGGAAGCAGTCTTACTTGGAGAATAGTTATGACGATACATGTCATATGTAAATCCCAAACCACCCGTAGTTTCTTCAGGAGAAACCCAGTCAATTCTACGAACAACCTGAACAGTGTCCGAAGCTAGAACTCTTTTTAATGAGATCATGTCATCATAAGAATTAGAAAATTCTGAGAATGAGTCTACCGCTTGAGGCGGAGAGTTCTCATTATCCCAAGGTTGAGATCTTCCAATAAAGACATACAGTCTATCTCTATTAGATCCTGCCGCAGAATCGCTCTGAGTTGCGTCAGGACCCTCAAGTGCCTTAATGAATTTTCTCGCAGAAAAAATTCTAAATTGATCAGTTAATAGGGCTGCCATTTCCTAGGGTACTATTGTCCTCTTGTTTATTTATGAGAGTTATGAGCGAACACCAGTTAGGTAATCAATACTCTTAATTCTATAAGATGCTCCACCAGTTCCATCTAAAAGTTCTCCACCGATAATTGCATATGCAACAGCACCTGAACCTGTAGAGTCTCCACCAGCATTTGTGAATGTAACTGTTGGATGTAAATTATATGTCCCATCAACAGACTGATTTATTCCATACCCACCATTATTAATAGTGATAGAAGCAACCTGATCTCCCGCTGTAGTCATATTTACAGTGCCCGTGCATTGAATATCCCCAACATCCTCAATTGCAACTGTAGGAGCTCCTGTATAGTTTGTACCAGGATTTTGAATATAAAAATCCGTTATAGTATTATTATCAGAAAATTCGTACAAAATACCTTGTTCACCCTTAGCAACATTGCCCGTGTTATAAGGAACAACATTCTGAACTTGCAACACTTTATTTGTAGAATCCCAAGAAACTACTGTTGCTGCAACTCCAGAAACTCCTCCAGTAACAACCTCATTAACACTATAAGTTCCAGATCCTCCATCCAAGTATAGATTGATAATAGAATTGTGATCTGTTCCTTCATTTAAACCACCTGCGGTGTCAACACCAGCATATTTAAATGGAACCGTAGCATCTTTAATTGCATCACCGACTGCAAATAAAGTGGTGTTGGTTCCTCCTTGGGTCTCTTCAATACCATAAAGAGAATTATAAATGCCGCCATCTAAATTGAGTTGGTTCTCAAATTCAGTTCCAGTATTTACCAAATCAGCAATACCGTCACCAGCACCATCCTGCTCATCATTATCTTCAAATACTCTATTAGTAAGAGTTGATATAGGTGCGGTCAATAATGTGATAATATCAGTCTCACTCTCGGTAACTAGTAATGGGTTTGGTGTAATGTCTGCTGATGTGCTGCTATTTGCAACACCAGCGTCAAATTGAACTGTGGCGTCTTCAGTTGCTGCGATGCCACCATCAATAAATGCCAATTCATCAATTTCAAAAACTACTAAGAGTTCTCTAGTTTCTGGATTCCAATCATAAACTTTTGCAATTTTATTTGTTGAACTCTCAACCCTACGAATTAATCTATCACCAACATTAAATTTATATGTTGACACACCAACTCGATTGTCCTGACTTGTATCAAGAATAATTCTCTGATCGTAATTAAAGTTCACACCACGGGTAAGACCACTAAACTTCTTATCAGTTTTTGCGGTATATGAAATAGTTTCATACCCAACAATAAACTCTCCAGATCCAGGAAAAGAACTTGTAGATTTTACAAAAATTTCTGTGTCAGAAGGAGTAATAGTCTTAGTTAATCCACTGATATAAATGCTTGTTGCATTATTTGCTTGACGAGCACCAGCTTTTCGTTTGAGATTAACTAATCTTGTAAAGATAATATTTGGAGGTGACGTATAACCTTCTCCTTCTTCAGTAACAGTAATTGATGTGATTTGTCCCTGATCAATAGTTGCTACTGCTTTTGCGCCAAGACCACCACCACCAGAAATTAGAATGAATGGTGCTTCTTGATAAAACTCTCCACTATTTGCAATACTAATAGAAGTTACCTTTCCAGTAGTATCAATTTTTGCAGATCCTTGAGCGTCTTGTCCACCGCCACCTTCAAAAATAACTGTTGGGGCAGAAGCATAACTTCTACCAGCATTAAGTAATGTCAGTCCAGTAACAGTTTGAACCGTAGAAGAACCTGTTGCACCAGATCCTTCACCACCTAATATTCTAGCCTTTGTAGGTCCAAAATAGTTATCACCATTTCTGATCATTTTAATATAAGAAACTTCTCCTGTATCAGTCAATACAATATTACCTGCCGCACCGTCAGGAAAAACATCGACAATATCAGGAACTACATTTCCCTCAAATAAAGGACTCCCATACATTTTAGGACCAATAGTATATGGATATACAGGATTTCCACTGCTATCTTCAGTCATAAAGTATGCATATGTTCCATTAGGATATTCGGGTGTTACACCGAACTTACCATTGAACTCATCCAAAGTTCCAACTGAAGAATCGTAAATATGATCTTGTATCAAATCCCCCAAAACATAACCAACTTGAACAGTTCTAAGACCTAGATTAGAACTAGTATAAGCAAAAACATATAATGTATTTGGTGCTGTAACAGGAACAGTAATTCTAGTTTCTCTTGTAGTTGCACCATTAAAGGCACTAACATATTCTGCAAATGTAGAAACTGCAGATCCATCAATATAATATTCAACGCCCAATGTATACAAGAATGAAGTCTGTCCAATTGCTGGTGGATCACCAACACTGTGCCAACCATCATCAGTTTCACTAATTAATAAAAACTGTGCATCATTAGAGGAATCATTTTGACTAAAAATATATGTTTTACCCCTCTCAAGGGACAAGAAATTTGGTCTAGATCCATCAAATAAAAATTCACCATTAGAAACTGTTACTGCATAAGTAACTGTCGAAACGGTATTTACCTGAGGTCTTGCACCAGGAAGTTCTGCAGTGGTTCTGAGTCGGAAAGATGAAACTTCCCTAGCAGCATTTCCACTGGAATTATATCCATAAGGACCATAAATGGGATATCCATCAAAGGACATACCAAGAATCTTAGAGTGCCCATCTACATGTCTAGACTTGTCAATAGTGTTAGGATTTTCCGAATCTGATTGATAAAAATCTTCAGCATAGTAGTTATTGATTATAGTTTCAGCACTAGTATCAGTATCGATGGTAATATAACCTTCATGATCATCATGACCCGACATATTGGGATGATGCTTACAGAAGTAATAGATTCTATTAGATTCATCCGAATTCATTATTAATATCGGTTGCAACTCATTTTCATAGTCTGCTGCAGGAGCAGAAGAAACACCTGTACTCTGATAATATAAAGTTCCAGGTGAACTATTATGAATTCCATCAGCAGTTGTGCTGAACTGTATTGGATGTCCTACACCTTGAGAATTAGATGAGTCGGACTGATTGAATTTAATTAAATAATTTTGTTTTACCTTAATATTTTCGGGTGCCAAATAATACTGACCTGGAGTAAAGGCTCCAAACTTTTCAGCATCGGTTCCAAAATCAATATAATAAACATTCAAGGAAATTGGTGATGAATTAATTGTAAATGTAAATCCATTAGATCCAAGACATCTATCACCATCTTCAAATGCAGAACCACTAGATACATCTCTTAAATAGATTGCTGTAATTAAATTATTAGAGTCTCTAACGATTTTAGCAATCTCACCCCTGGCAATTCCAGAAATTTCATCTACAATTCTACCGATTTCAATATCGCCAAGAGATTCATCAATATTATTAATAGGGAGCATGATATTGCCATACTCTACTTTAATGTTCCAAGTGAATTGTTTTAATTTCCCCCAATCAAATACACCATTCTCCAGAGCAAACTGATCGAGGGTTTTGCTAGACTGATAATATTGAACGTTAGATTCAGTTACTGTGTCATATACATCATTACTCTTTACGTAATCATACTTTACAGAATCGATAGCAAAGTTAGTAGGAGATCCCCCATCAGTACCCCACTCTGGAGTGTGGAGCAGACCTCCATTAGCAAGGATACCAGTTACTTTATTAGTTTGTTCCGATCTAGTTCCTGGATTTGGAACATCTTTACCACCACGATATACAAATGTTTGATCAAAATTTCTATCAATAAGAGGTCCACCACCAGGTATTGCCTCAGATTGTGACCAAGTAGGTTTAGGGTGATTATCAGATTGAATACGGAGTCTATCCGTATCGACAGTAAATGTTCCAATAGTGGATGAATTTGGATGAGGTTGCCAAATTCTGTTTATATTAAAAGATGAAATTACATTCGGTGTTTCTTGCTCAGGAAAAAATTGTAAGCGTAGAGGATCATAACCTCTACCCCTTTCAAGAACTCGTACATGAGTTATTCTTCCTGATGCACTATCAATAATTGGATATAGTAAAGACTCTTGATCAGGAGTACCACAACCTTGTACAGTAAGTCTAGGTGGATCTGCAGGATCATATCCCGATCCACCATTTATTACTTTTATCGCACGGACACCGAAAATCTCATCAAAGATTGGTTCGATGACAGCACCAGATCCAGGAACAGTTCTAGCCATTTATATCAGACGATAACGTTAATAGTGCCATTCATAAGTGCATGAATGGTGCATTGATAATATAGAGTATTTGGAGCATCCATTGGAACTGTCCAATACAAGACATTTGTTCCACTACCACTTTGACCTGTAGTATAAGCAGTTCCAGAAAGTCCCTGAGATTGTTGGATTCTGAATGGATGTGACCCGCCATTTGAACTATTGTCAAATGCATAAGTCATACCTCGCATTACATAGAGTGTCGGATCATTTGTAGCAGCAGAAAAACCTGGACCATTAATTGTAAAATGACTTGCTCCATCAGCACCAAGTTCCCACCAGGTGATTGGACTTCTAGTAACAACCCAATTAGTTCCATTCCAATATAAGGAATCTCCCTGAGTAATTCCAGAAACATCAGTATCAGTTAATGCTGATAGTGTTGTAGTAAGAGTTCCATTAAAGTTTACAGTTATAGTATCACCAACAACTGCTGTAGTAATATTAGTACCACCAGCAATTGTTAATGTATCCGATACAGTATTTGCGGTAGTACTACCAGAATCTGAAGAAATAGTTGCAAAAGTATTTGATTGTCCAGCACCAGCTACATCATCAGCAGGAACAAAATTAGTTCCATTCCACTTCAATACTTGATTGGTAGTAGGAGCGGTTGTTGTAATATCAACATCAGACAGAGTATCAATCCCTGAATACTCAGTAAGAAGTTTTACTCTACTATCACCAATACCACCAGAAGTGATATTCATATTTACATATGGGTTATCGTCACCATCAACGGTAAAAAAGTAACCAGGTGTAGATGCGGCACTAGGAGCATTACCTAATGCAGTATATTCATTTTTATATGAAATAGTCGAACCTACAGAAACATTTCCTGTAGCACCATCAAAAATTGTTGTCTGACTTCCAGCAGTAACTCTAAAATCACCTGTCCCATTTGGAACAATGGTAACGTCTCCATCAGATGAGGAAATAATAGAATTACCAGAAACATCTAGTGCTGAGGTAAGTGCATTAAAATTTGAGGGAGAAAAACTACTCCCGTTGTATGTCAGAACCTGACCCACTGCTGGATTTGATACTGAAATACCTAAAGTGGCTCCATTACCAATGGCGGTGTATAGTTCATCAAAATTATCATTAATTTTATCACCGCCACTCCTTAGAGTATCACCTGTATTGTCATTGGCAACAGTACCAATGTTTAGGGATTGTTTAGCCATTACTCGCTACAATTTTTAGTTATTTATGAGATTACTTCAGGGTCAATTACTTCAGCACCATATAAGGAAAGGTCTGGAGCAGTCCAATCATCAGGAACGGAAGTTTCAATATCTACAGATGGATTTGAATAACCAGATCCACTATTTAAAACAGTGACGCCAGCAACACCCACAAGAGCTTTAACTTGACCATCAAATCCAGAAATTGAATCAAGTCTTACAACAGGTCTAGATGTATATCCAGATCCACCAGCGGTGACGTTAACTTTCTCAATATATCCATTAGTTAAAATTGCAGCAGCATCAGCATTTTGACCAAATACAGATCCGAGATAATCGAATGTGATTAAGGAGTTGGAAGATTCAATAACAGCAACTTCACGATCACTTATCTCACCTTCAATATCAATAAAGTCTCCCACTTCAACTGGCGGTACAACAACATCAGCATCAACGTCTGCTTCAGAACCAACATAAGAGAATGCTACAAATGTAGATCCAAAACGAGGAATTTCAGAGAAAATGATTCTAGAACCAACAATCTCAAAACCAACACCAGGTTCTTGAAGAACACCATTAACAGAAACAATAATATTATTTTCGGGTCTAATAACACTAGACTGAACACCGTCCGTAAGCGTAAGGGAGTAGAAAATATCATCACGCTTAAGGTTGAAGGATTGGCGTAAAGAGTCAAATTCAAAAGAAATATCATCAAGTTGTCTTAATTTACCAATATAGAATCCTGTGAAAGAAGATCCTAAATCGGGTGGTTCGGTAAATTGAATTTTATCTGAGAATGCGTTATAAGAGTTACCACTACCAGGAGGTTGAAGAACACCATTAATGAAGATGAGCATGTGTCCTGCAGGATCTGGGAGATACTGCGTACCATTACCAATCGTAAGATCAAATGTGGTTTGAACTCCATCAAATCCTTTGAAGAAACGTTTTACTCGTCCCTTAAGAATTTCCCTAGAAATAACTGCAGCACGATAATTATCAGAACCTCTAATACCATCTCTCCCACTAAATGTTCCTGAGATATCAGTAAGATACAATCTCTTATTTAAACCAGATTCACGAACATCTTGAACTCTGCCAGAAGCACCACCATCAACAACAGTGACATTACTGATAGTTGCAGATCCCTGTTGTACAACTCCACTCAAACCATAATCACCGATTGATTGACTACTACTAAATGTTCCTTGAACTGGGACATAGTAAATATAGTTATTATTAAGATCAACTTCAGTGATTACACCATAAACTGCTGTGTTCTGAGCACCACCAGAGACTTGATATAATCTATTACCAACAGTGAATATATTGAGACTTGCAGCAACACTAACAGTTAAACGAGTGTAACCAATAGATGCAATCTGATCGCCCACCTCAATATCAAGACCACTATACTTAGAGACTTCCAAATATTCTCTAGAAGACTCTGGATATAGAACAGAGTTGACTTCTAAAGAACCTAAAAGAGTTTCAGTATCAACTGTCAACTTACCACCAGTATTATTTGTTACTGCTGCTTGGTTGAGAGTGAATAAAACTGGATCCGCAGTTTCACCACTTGTATATCCCTTGAAAGGAATATTGGGACCGAAAGACCCTCTGATATTGATAAGATGTAAGCGATCTTCAATAGCACTAATTTGTGCAGTTGTTGTATTTGTAGCACCTTCAATAGTATCCAAAATTGCCCAGGTTCCACCAGTTACAGCAACATCAAGATACTTAAAGTTCGCGTCCGAAGAGAATCCGTAAACTACACCAGTAACAGAAGCATCTCCCTGTTTCTGAACAGTTTCATTCATGGTATAAGGACCATCTGTGATATCACCATCAATCCTAAATCTCTTATAAACTTTAGCGATTTCTGCTTCATTCTCAGTTACAGTTTGAATTTCTGCATACAAATCTCTATCACTAGAATAGAAGTAGTCAGATCCAATAATTTGACCACTAATACCAACAGGAATATCACGATCGCCATATGTTTTGACGGGGATTGTCAATCCATTATTTTCAGTAATAGTAGTATAATAGAGACTAGATTTTAACTGCTCTCTGATGACATCAATACTAACTCTAATAAATGCATTAATTGTATCTGTATTATAATTTGAGGCAGCAGCAGCATCATAAAATTTATAGAATGATGCATTTGTGGAAGGACTTGGTAACAGATTGCTCAATGCAAGACCAAATTGATCTTGCATGAGATCGAGAGCAAATTTCTTAATATTGAATTCTGCATTAGCATAAAATTCTTGACCACTGACAGCAACATATGTTGCTAATGCTTGATTTGTAAGTTTAGCACCCCAGGCAAATACACCACCAGCACCACCAGAAGGAACAGCATAATTATCAACTTGTGTGGTATTCTGAAGAACATTAAGTTTGTTTTTGAGAGTAGTGAAACCAAAACCAAATTCAGCAGTAATATACACTCTAAACCAACCATCACCAAATGGGATTGCTCCATGATCAGAAACTGTTATGCCTGGTTGAACAAACAATGATCCTAATGTACCAGTATTCAGATCAACCTTGAATTTAGCATTGACAGTTCCTCCATCTAAGATAACTGAGAATTGAACATTATTATATTCCGATGCCTTAACAAACATAGATGATGTAAACGTCTGTGTAGCATTAGTAGCACCAGTGTCAAATGTTTCTGTATCGTTATCAAATTTAGTAGATGTGCTATCAAGAGTATCAAAGGATGATAAAGCATAAGTTCTCTCAATATAATGCTCACCCGTGGTTTCAGTTACAGCAACTTTATCTGAAGTGTTTGTTGAGTCTGGAGATGTACCTGCATTTGCAGTGACTGTGCTTAAAGTTGTAGTCCAGTTTTGGTCAAACTGCTCAGGCAGAGTCCAAAGATTGGTATTGACTACAGAACCTTCAATCAAAGAAGAAATTGTAGTGGCACTTTCAATGGTCTTAATATTACTGATATTTTCATACCATTCGTGTGCTGTAGTAATTCCTCCACTAACAATAGTACCAGTAGCACCGTTAGATGAAAGAGAAGCACCTGCGGAATAAACTGTTCCAGTTACAGCACCAATGATCAGAACGGGTTCAGAAACATACAAAATTTCTGCAGTATTTGTACCATCTGTGATAGTGTTGCCAGCAACAAAAGTTCCACTATAAGTTTCAAGAGTTACTGTATATGCAGTTCTAGTATTACCTGTATCTGTAGTGAATATATCATATTGAATATTATTGATAATATCCGTAACAAAGGAATCATATATCCAAGAACCAGATCCAAACTGAGAGTTTACCGTAGACGCAATTTCTGCTTTATAGTAGTTCTCATTATAAAGAATATTCTTAACTGCACCACGCGCTTCAACATCACCAGGCATAATGGTGTCTAGACCAATATCAACCAGTTTTCTCATTCTGCAAGATACTGCAGTAATGTCAGTTGGAGATTCAGCATCTCTGTATGCAGAGTCATTTGTATGTACTGCAGCATATTGATCACCACTTACGGAAGATCCTGCAGTATACAAAAGATTCTGAATTGCTTTCTCAGAAAGCATCTTAATCTGCTCATGAGTATAGAAGAATGCAAACAACTTAGTATCAATATCATCTGAAATCTTAAGATCGGAAGATAAGAACTTCTGGATTTGGGCGATAGTACTATTATCACCACCTGTTTGAAGATCGGAAATCATTGCAACGATAAAGTCTTTAATGTAAGTGGTAAATTCGGGACGATCATAAGTGATTGCAGTAAAAGTACCACTATTAATGGTATATCTTAGTTCTGCACCAAGTAATCCATTTTGACCAGCATTATTACGACCTACAATTTCTTCTGCAATATACTTTCTATTGAAATATAATCTATCTGCAGCAATATTGAAATCATTTCCTGTTGGAGCTATAAGATCATTGATAGTAGTAATTAAAGTATCAACAGCAGATGCAACATTCGCACATTGTCCTGCATCATTAGTAATCCCCCAATCACTAGTAATAATATTATCAGTATTAGTATAATCAAGATCACCATTGATCGCTTGCTTAATATAGTAACCCAATCTTTCATGGGCATAAGCAGATTGCCATACCTGAAGTCTGATATGTTGAATTTCATTAACACTATTAAGGTAGAATTTAGAAGCAGTAACTGTATTGCTATTACCACCAAATTCAATATCCTTAGCAAGTTGTCCAACAATGATTGCTAAATCAGTCTTACAACGCTCAGTGCCAGCATCACTGCCACTAACATTTCTTGGCATTTCATTAGCAAGATCTGGATATCTTGAAAGCATATCAGCAGATGCTTTGTCTACAATTACAGAACTATTAGCACGAATTAAGTTTGCTGCATCACGGAATCGATATCGGGCATCGGTTCCAATCTGATTTGTATAGACAAAATCGTCGGTTCCATCATGATATGTTCCAGCAAATTCATTCTCAAAGAACGCATCTACTGCGGCACCAACAAATTCAACTGCAGGAGTAACCTTAGTAATTGTAGCAAGGTGGTCACCATTAGCAGCGTTAGAAGTCGTGCCAATTGCTTCACTAATAGTGTCTTCAGTGATATCTAAAAGGTTGTTGACTGTGGATACAACGTCCGCACAATCTGATGTGGTATATCCAAGAACAACAATACCATTTGTATCAGCACTAGCAAAAGTGTGTGTATATTGTTGACCAACAGGAGATGCCCCGACATTAACAGTGAATGTATTTGTATCCGCCGCAGTAACCTTGAGAACCCTGTTATATGCAGTAGTATCACTCTTACGGGGGTGAGCAAGAACACATTCGTTATTATCACTAGTGCAAGTAAATCTTAAGGACTCAGGTTTGATTCTAATCAGACTACTAGTCGTCAGTCCATGAGAGTTAGAGGTAATAACCATATCACCAGTCGATGCATTATAAGTTGTTCCTGCTGCGGCAGTCAATTCAGCGAGTGTACCATAAGAAGAATCCGTGACTGTTGCATCAGTGAATTGAGTCAATCCATGACTACCCGCAATAGTAATAGGCACATAGTTTACGATAGAACTCATATGACCTTGAATTGTTTGGAAACCAGTCAATAATTGATTATCATCAACTGTTGTATATCCAACAATACCACTAACACTAGATCCAGTTCTATCTACGAGAGCAGCAGACACATCCCAGACATGACTATTACTACCATTACGCATATCTTGAACCAATTCTTGGAGAATTGTTCTGTATGTGCCAGTAAAGTCGACAGATGTAAGTTCTTGTGTATATTTCCAGAAATATGCAGCACCAGCAGAACTTTGACCATTAGGATCAGCAAACTGAGCACCAACTATAATCCTATCAGAACCAACCGCTAATGCATCATAACCAATATTGTCAAAAGCAATAGCAGATGGCATAACCAATTTCTGTTCATTAGTACCATCAAGGTTATATGCATAAATTTGACCAGTATTTTGAATACCACCAGCATCCCAATAAGGAGAAGATACAAAAATCTTTCCTTCACCAACAGCAACTGACTGACCAAACTGATCTAATTGTCCAAGATCGGATGCTTGAATTTTAATTTTATTAGTTCCATCTAAGTCATAGACAAAAACTGCACCTTGGTTAGATACATTGCTTGCATCACCATCATATAAAGAACAACCAATAACAACTTTATTTTCACCAACTGCAACTGCTGCACCAAAGTTATCACCAGCATCCACATCAGTTTCAGTAATCTTAACTTCATTAGTTCCGTCTAAGTTATAAACGTATGCTGCACCAGATTGACTTCCTTCGGTATCTTCATACCTAGCACCGACTATAAGACGACTGCTACCAACCCCGATACTATATCCAAAGTCATCTCCAGTAGCACCATCACTAGCTTGAATCTTAACTTGATTAGTGCCGTCTAGATCGAAACGATAAACAGCACCTTGACCAGTAGATACTCCAGAAGCACCAACAAAGATGTAAGTGTCTGTCATTGCAACAGAAATACCGAAGTTATCTGATCCCGCATCATCGGAAGCAACAATTTTATTTTCGCCTGTGCCATCAAGGTTGTAAGTATAGATGCAACCTGAACCATCACCACCATCATCATTGTAAGGAGCACCAACTACAATCTTATTTCCATTGACAGCAACAGAAGCACCAAAGTAATCATCAACAGCAGCATCAGAAGCATTAAGGACAACTTCATTTCCGCCGTTCAGATCATAGACATATGCTCTACCTCTGTAACTATTATATCTTTCAGAACCAACTACCATTCTATCGGTAGATCCATCATTAGAAACTGCAACAGCACTACCAAAGTAAGAAGAAGCAGAAATTGTTGCTGGTGTTAATGTTGTTGGAGACTGTAATGCATCAAACTGGAATGGAGATGCTTGAATTGCAGCATAGTTGCCTTCTTCAGAAAGAAGTTCAATGTTTTGCTGCACAGATGTTGCGGCATCGTAGTATCTGTGAGTTCTATTTGCAAATCCAGAAGGAAGATTAGAAGAACCTACTTTCCAAGTCTCTGCAATAGCATCATTATTGAATTCTTCACCATCAGTAAAGGATTCTCCACCAGACCAATCTTGAGTATATGTTTGATTATTTGCACCATCAAAGTGGAAGAGGAGTTTGGTATTTGCATCACCTTGGAACATGCCTGTGGGAGCGGTGAAGTCTGCTGTGTAGCGAGCATTAGTAGAAACTCTAAAGTCGTCAAAATATCCAGGAGTAACAGCAGAACCTGCATAGTCAGCACCAATTCTAATTGGTTTTGTTGAACCGTAGTTGCTAGAATCTGTATATGTGCTACCCTCTTGAGTGCCATTTAAGAACAACTTAGTGTCAGTACCACTTCTAGAAATAGCAACATGATACCAGGTATCAACTACAAGAGTTGTTGCGCCCGTAATAGTTACAGAACCATTATTGTAATACTTAATATTTGCACCATCGACATACAGATAAGGAGCAAGTTCAGTTGCAGCAGATCTCATATCAAAAATAGTCTTACTACCAGCAGCAACACTGTTCAGTTTAATCCAAGTTTCAACAGTAAAGTCTCCTGAAGCAAATCCAAACTCGGTAGAAGTTGGGATAGTTAGATATTCGTCAACAGGAACTACACCAACATCTACAGTAATTGTGGTAGAAGTTACTGCAGTAATGTTAAGTGTAGATCCAGATGCAGGATCACTTGCTCTGGGATAATCATAAGTATTGGTATTGTTATCAGAATCACATGTAAAACTAACGCCACTATCAGCAATGGTAACTGTGTTACTGGTCGTCAAAGTATGAGTACCAATTTCAATTACCATATCACCACTAAATGGGTCATATGTAGTGCCTGTAGCAGCAGTAAATGATCCTGTAGCACCACCACCAGCAACAATTGCATTAGTAACCCCACTGGCAAAGAGATGGGTAGAAGCGCCTTTAGAAAGTGCTAAGGAACTAGAACCAAACTTTTTATGATATGTGTTTAGTTGAGCACCAGCAACAAATGTGGCAGTATGATAATCCTGACCCGTAGATTGAGATCTACCGATCTTACCAAGATAAATTGTATTTCTTGCTTGACTATATCCAATAATTTCTGCCTTAGTATCTCTGGTTCTGATAATTTGACCCTGAGTAAAGAATCCATTACCAGTCTCATTGGTAAGTGTAAGTTTCTTAATCTTAAAGTTCTCACCTACAATAAACTCACCACTATTGCTACCATAACGGATTTTATAATTACGAATAAACTCATTGTCAACAAGATCACCACTTGGGTTGTCATAAGTTAAAATATTATTACTAATTGACTCATTGGCAGGGAATTTAGAATCAAACGCAGTAAGATTATCGTCAAAATCAACAATGCTTACTTGAGATTGTGAAATATCATCAATAATAACATTTGGATATGTGACTGAAGTCAATCTGTTAAAGAGAAGACCAAAGAAAGATGAACCAGAAGAAATATTGACTTGCTCAATAAACTCTAATGTTACTGGATCTTGATATGCACTTGTTTGTGTAATTCTAGCAACAACACCAGATCTAGCACCAATAATAGTATCATCAGTTTGAATATTAAAAAGACCAGGTGTAGACTGATATGTACCTGTTGTTTTACTGAGAGTTAACGCATTAGTTACTTCAATTTCAGTAGAATATAATGGAGTATCTTCTTGATGCGAAATTGTTGTAGTTCCAAGTTGCCCTCTGGTTACTACAAGTATAGTTGACTCAGTTCCATTTGAAATAGAATCGACTCTGAAAATTTCAGAAGCAATTTGATAGTTTTCACCAATAGTAAACGTGCCTTCAGTTACAGGAGTATCTGTTGATGAATTAGGAGAGACAACTTCAATATTTGTTGATGCAGCACCAATACTATAACGAAGTTCTGCAATAGGAGTCTCTTGACCCGTTTCTAAGTTGATACTTTCAACAAGTGCAGTGTTACCAGTAAGATTTGTAATGTTCTCATTAAATTCAAACAAACCATTGTTAGTAACATCTGTAACCTCTAATAGTGCTCCAGAGAATCCAGTAGCACTAACAAAGCATTGCTCGTTAAGAATAAATGTTCCTTGCGTAACAAAACCAGTAATAGTATTACCAGCAACAGAAGTTACAGTTAGTCTTGCTGTAGAAGCAATTCCAGTTAATACATTTCCAATATTCGGGAAAATACCACTATTAGGAGGGAACCTAAGAGTTTTAGTTGCAACTAGTTGAATACCAACATTAACATACTTAACACTTGCGGGAGGTTGGGGTGGTTCAGCAAATATAATTGAATCTCCCTGCACTTCAAAAGAGGTATTTGGAGTTTGTGCAACACCATTAAGAACAACCAACATTTGATCTGCATTTGCAATCACATTAGCACTATTAACAGTGATAGGGAATTGAGTCCTTTCACCATCAAAAAGATTTGAAATATCATCAAGTCTTTGTACAACAGAGGTCAGAATATTTTCTGATGAAGTAAGACGTTTTTGGCGGAAAAGGACCTCTGTATTATTAAACTCACTATAGATAGGTTCTGCAAGAGCAAAACTTTGAATATTGGGGACTGTTGCATCTCTAGCAAGTTCGACCGACTTGGTAAGTTGAAAATCAATCTCTTTATTGGCAGTGCGACCATATTCTTCTAAATTAAGTTCACCAAACACTTTAAATGATGCTGGGTGTACATTTTTAATAAGAATATCTTTCCAATCACCAATAGATACAGAAGACTTAACAGCGTAGGAGAAATCTTGGTAATAGTAAGAGTCTTGAATTTTTTGAATAATTTCAGATGGTTTTCCAACATCGTCAATAAATTGACCTGATGTCTTGGTAATCGGTCCAACTTCCAAAACACCTTTAGCAATCTTCAAATCACTAATTACACCAGAAGACTTTGAAATACTACCAGTAACACTTTGATTTTGAGCGAAAGATCCTGTATAGTCAACAATTTTAAGAACTCTTGGTCCAACTTGCCAACCTTCATTTGTAGAAACATATCCAGTAGCAGTCGCATTCTCTAGAGTATCACCTTGATATACAAGTTCTCCTTCCAAGAAAGTGGAGGTAATTACGTTTGCCGTAGCAGATGCTCCAAAAGATTCTGTTAATGCTTGCTGCCTTCCAGTTCCAGCATTAGCAAATGCAATAGAATCACCCAATTCTGCATTTGCTGGTGTGATAGCAAGTTTTAATTGATCATTCTCAAGAGAGTTTGCTGTACCAGAAATAGCGTAATATGTTGTAGAAGCGTTCAATCTACCAACAGCACCAGAGGCAAGAGGGAATTCTACTCCTTCTCCAGTATCAACTACATTGAGAGTAATTTCAGAACCATTTGTGATTCCATGGGGGAATGCAAACTGGAGCAGACCAAGATCAAGGTTTACAACATAGTTAAAGGAAGATCTCAAAGAAACTGTTGGTGCAGAAGAATAACCAGCCCCAGGATCTTTTATAGCGATTTGATTGATTCTTCCGTTTCTAATTTCTGCCTCAGCAATTGCACCAGAACCACCACCACCAGTAATAACGACTGCAGGTGCCTGAGAATATCCAGAACCAGGATCAGTAACAGTTATACTATCCAAAATACTAGTAGAGGTTAATTGAGCATTAATTGGGAATGTAATTTCTGGACGTAATGTATAATCATGTGGATAATCATAACCAAAATTATTATTTTTTAATTTTTTAATTTTACCAACATTAGTACCTTTAGCAAATACTACTGCACCAGTTCCAAATGGAGGAATCACAACCTCAATATCAGCACCAGATCCAGTCAATCCTGCTCCTAAAATTCCGCTAATCGACTCAACATCAATAGTTGCTGTAGTGTATCCCTTTCCAGGAGATGTAATTACAACTTGTTGAATTTGACCAGGAATGACATCTCCGTCATCATTAGTTCCATTAGCAACTACAACAGTAACCAAACCACCCTCACCATCGCCGCTGATAGGAACACTGTTATATGTACCAACAGAATATTCAGTTCCTGGTTCATTAATCTGAACTCTTTCAATTTTTCTAGAGGAAAGAATCCCAGTTACAACTGGTAACTTAGAATAGAATCCACCCGAGTTAATTAATCTAATATCACCAATTGAACCAACTGCTTTAACAGAACTTGTAGTATAAGATGCTCTAGAAGTATTTGCAGAACCTTCTGGTTCATTAATTAGAGGGAATTTGAAGATTGTTGCACCTGATGTAATAGTTGCACCATCAACTTCACTAACAGTAAATGTTCCGACATATGGAGAATCAACAATATCCAAATAACTATTTGGATTAATAGGAGAATCATCCCCAGTTCTAGATGGATCAAAATAATATGAAATATTAGTAACAACATCTTTGTCAACCTTCAACTTAATTGTTGGTGCGGTTTGACCCTCTCCTGTAACTCCAGGAGTTCCGATTCTTTCAATAGAGTTGAAAGAATATTCAAGTTTATACAGATTATCCTTAGAGAAAGAAAGATTTGCACCGACCATCGAGGAATGACTTAAGTCAAAACGATATTGGTGCCCATAATACATCTTTAAGACAGGTGATTTGGCAAAAATATTAACATTTGCAGGAATGGTTGCTGGCGCTGTCAACGCAACAGCATCCAACTTATAAGTAAATTCTCTATTACTTACAACTGTATTAACAGTGAACGATCCATCATACTCATCATATACAGTAGAATTAACAGTTTGACTTGGGTTTCCATCAACATAAATGTTATCACCAAGAGATAGATAATGTCTACTTCCAGTAATTACATATACCTCATCAGTATTAGCAAGGGATGTTACTTGTAAGACTTTATCTAGATTTGCAACAAGAGTAATCTTAGTAACTCCTGTCAAATTAGTAATCTGTGCTGTTGTTTTAGCAGCATTAAACGAAATGTCGGATGCAGTAATACTAACAACAGATCCAGTAATAAAGGAAGAAGATCCAGAAATCTCATCAATTCTGACACTATACACATCTTCTGCAAAGGGTTTAAACTTAGCAAAAGTATCTAAGTCTCCACTTCCAGTATTTGCAGTTCTATTTAAGTTCCAATCATTCAAATCAATATCAAAGGTTCCAGGAGTTGTATTAACAATGTTTGAGAAATAATATTCAGAAATCTCATTTACATCTGCAACAACAGGACCAGTAATACCATAAGTACTCTGTTCATCAAATCTGGTTGTGGATAACAAACCAGTATTCAAATCATTAGACCAGGCATTATTATTAACAGCAAGATAAACTTTATTAGTAGTATTATCAACACGAAGAACATATCCACTGTTAATGAAACTTCCAGAATCATTATTCAATACTAATTTTGATCCAATCGTAATATTGAATTTCTGGTTGAGTGTAAGTTCTTGAACGTTATCAATTTTAGAAGTAGAAGTTGTCTTCATGTAAAAACGATTTTTAACTTTCGCAGAAATTGAAAGTTTCCTAGAACCAGGAGAAGGTACAGTTGCAGTTCTAGCACTCCAGATATCACTACTGTAAACCAATGTAACATCAGATGGATTTGAAATCATGATAGTTGTGGCATCTTCAAAATCAAGTGCCTGTAACCCTGTCCCACCTAACGAATAACCAAGATTAGTATTGGTTAAAGATACTCCAGTTACTAGTGCAATTTCAGTTCTAACAAATCCAATATTTGTATTTGTTTGAACACCTTGGTCACCTAGTCTTTCAGAATCAGATTCTTTATCTACTTTAATACCAAAACCAACATAATCAATATAATCATAACGATTTGTATGACTTGTAAACCATGCAGTATCAGCCCAAGTGAATCCTAAAGCATAAGATGCAACAGGTGGGATGGTAGTAACATCAGAAGGAACATCTGGTGTAATTGCTCTATTCTTGATTACAAGGTTATCCATATAGAATTGACCTTGCTCATTAGAACGGAACTCGCCTGTCGTTCCATTTTTACCAGGAATATTACCAATATATAAATTCTTGTCTTCAAGATCGGTATTGGCAATAACACCATTAATGATTTGTGTACCATTAACATATCCAGTAAAGGTATTACCAGACTTCTTGAGTCCAATAAATTGCCAACTATCATCAGCATACAGTGTAGTTTCTGTAGACTGAAGAGCGCCACCAGCAGAATTGATGGTAGTAGAATTGTTAGTAACAACCAACTCTAATCTTCCACTAGAGATGTCATAATACATCCAGAGACCACCAGTAGCGTCTGTAGCGTCTCCAATTGCAACTAATGTCTGCTGAGTCTGAGAGAGTGTTTGAGAGTTTGTAGCGTCCTTATGGAGCATGAACTCAATTGTCCAATCATCACCAAGTTTTTCTTCAAGGACATTTCCAGGAACCTTGATTGCACCATTAACCCAGGCAGAATTAGAACCTGTGGGATCAAAACCAAAGATTTTAGCATATCCACCTTCATACTTAACAGAATCGGTAGCACTGAGTGTTTCTAATGTATAATGATCAGTTTTATCAGTAGCATCAGAAGCAAATTCACAAACAACTTCATTTCTATTCCAAGAAGTTTGACCAAATGCATATGTGTCTCCAGAATTATCTGATGTTATTGCATTTACCGTAATACCTTCAATATTGTTCTTGTTGAATTCTGTATTTGTATGCTTCTTTAGTTTACCATCATATCCAATTTTAGCGGTGTCAATTGTTTTATATCCTGTTGTACTATCGGTTCTGGTATAAGCAAGATTTAAATCACCAAAAATATCAATCGTGGATCTAGATGCGAGTTCAATAGAATTACCAGAAGGAACAGTATATCTGTAATTCCAAAGTAAATCTCCAGAAGTATCGAGTTTTCCAATCCAGAAACTATCCTTTGTATTATTGTCACTCTTAAGTGCTAAAGTAGCAGTAATATAAAATTCATCAAATTCATCAACTGCTAAACTAGTATCTCTAAAAGAATATGCAGTATTATTAATTTCTTTAATCCATTCAACTGTAATTACAGAAGTTCCGATGAGAACCTTACCAAAAGCAACTTTACTATCTGCATTACCATCAGTTGTTGCAGTTTCCATAGTAAAATAAACTGCATCGTCCAAAATAATCAAATCAGTAATTTTTTCTGATCCAGAAGCAGATGCAATTTTCCTTTTAGCAGCAAATGATCCTGCAGGATCAACTGATGCGATAAAAGCATCTTGTGGATTGGCAGAATTGGTATTAGTAAATCCTCCAATAATATAACGAGAATCTGAATATTTTTTAATAGTTGTAATATTGTCAGATCTAGTAGAACCTGAGATACCAGAATATCCTTTCTGAAAATTCAAGGTTGCACTCAATCCATCAATCGATTGAGTATATTTTGCTAAGATAATATCAGGATTATAAGCAGTAAGGATTGCTGAATTTGGTTTATTTTGACCAACTACCCAAATATCATCTCCACTCACATCAAGTTTAACAAATTCAGTATATGTTTCACCATCTTGACTCTCTAGAGTTTCTTCCCACTCCTTAACACCAAGTTCTGAAAATTTAGATAGGAATGCAACTTCATTTCCATTAGTATCAAGAGTTTTACCACAAAAGAAAACATCCTTTTCATCATTAACAATAACATCATTAACTTTTACATAATTTTGACTAGTAATCAAAGATACGTAATAACTTGCTTTTTTAAAGATTTGTGGATGACTTAAAATAACTCTAGGGTCAGTAGTGTATCCGACTCCAGAATTTACAATATTAACATTGGTAATTGATCCTGTAGGATTTACGACAGCACTAAGTTCTGCAGATTCTCCATCTCCATCAATAATAACTGTTGTTGGAATTTCAGAATCATATCCAGAACCAGATTGATTAATGACAATTTCTTCAATACCTTTAAATTGCCTAACAAAAAACTGTTTGTTTGTCTCGTCCATAATCGGATTATAAGAGACATACACCGTATCTCCAGAAACAATATTATGAGGTGTGCTTGTAGTAATTTTACCAGTAAAATCGTCACCTGAAGTTTCAAAACCGTATGCACTGATAGTTTCACCTGTAATTTTAGAAACTCTTGCAGATACACCGATTCCATCAGTGTTTGCATTATCAAAAGTTAGAATATCATTAACCTGATAACTTGTTCCAGCATCTTCAATAATAAATCCACTAACAGAAGCATCTTCAAATTTAGTAGTTGTCTCAACTTCAATATCAACTTTGGAATCAAATCTTACCGATGGGAAATAATCAAATAATTGCAATGGAGATTCTTCAAATATTTGATCTGGATCATCAGTTTCATCTTGACTGATAATACCATCTCTATTTTCATCTTCAATGTCAAATAATAGAATATCACCATTTTCAAGAGTTAGTGCATTTGTAGAGGCATTTGGTGCACGTTCAACATCAATGTCAACATTCTCATAAGGATCACGATATCTTACAACACCTGTAGGAATGTTCTGTTGAATTGCATCTTTATTGATATTCCAAGAATCTACAATAGAATTAAAACTAGGACCAAGAACATAAGGGAATACTGGATTTCCGTTTTCAGTAGTATCAATTGTAGTAAAATAGCAATAGCTACCTTCAGGAAAGTCTGGAGTTTTACAGAAACGACCATTATATTGATCAAGATCACCTAATCCAAAAGAATATTCATAATCTTCAACAAATTTACCAGCCGCTTCATCAGAAAGCAATGGACCAGACTGTCTCACTGGAGTTGGATTTGAGACTTGATTATAAACTAAATTATTTTTAAGTCTATATGAAGTATTAAGGCGAGTAATATTTGATGATTGATCCGTAGGATCCGAATAACCATAAGGACCATAAATTGGATTTCCATCAAATGCCCAACCAATAATAGGAGAATGATCTAGTTGATTATCTCGTTCTAAAATTAAACCTGTTACACTTTCAAATAAATTATCCCCAAGAATATATCTCAATCTTTGAGGATTTGATATATGAGCATATTCTCCACCATACTGACTATTAAATCCAGAAAATACCGAACCTTTTGCAGAATCAACAGTTGTAGTTTCTTGTAAATTATAATTCCATTCAAATACTTGCGGTTCAAAAGTTGCTCCAGAACCTGCAGATGTAAGATTAATTAATGTTGTTCCTTGAGTATAGTTGATACCACGATTGATAATTTCAATATTAGTTACTCTACCCGCATTTTCACCATCAACATCAATTGTTGCGCGGGCGATTGCACCAAAACCATCTCCCTGAATAGTTACTTCGGGAGCGGTTGTATATCCAAAACCAGCAGAAATGATAGCAACAGAAATAATTCTACCATTATTAACAATTGGTTGGGCAACAGCACCAGTACCAGAACTTAAAATGACATCGGGTTTAGATATGTAAGAATCACCACCGTTTGTAACTGAAATCGATTGAATAGGACCACGAACCGAGGCAGTTGCTGTAGCACCTGTGCCACCGCCACCAACAACAGTAATATTTGGTTTAGATGTATATCCAGTACCACCATTATTCACTAGGATACTAGAAACAATTCCTTTAGTGACAATAGCAGTTGCTGATGCACCAGATCCGCCACCACCAACAATTGAGATCAATGGAGATGAAGTGAATCCACTACCACCAGTATCTACAGAAATTTCTGTAATAGATCCATTAACTACTACAGAAGCAGCTGCTCCTGTTCCACTACCACCAGAAATACTGATATTTGGTGGGGATGCTGCATCATAGTCAGCACCAGCATTAGTAATACCAATTGAAGTAATAGGACCAAAAGTTTTTTTGATACTAGATTTGTAAGACCAAACAGATGTACCGTTAATCCAAGTTCCAATTGGACCTGGATTAATAATATCCTTAATTGAAATAGTTGAAGGATTTAATGGAAATCTATTTAACTTACGTTGATTTCCAGGTAAAAGTGCCGATCCTGGAAATGGACCAATTTTATAATTTGGAATACCTGTGGATGCAACATACACATAGTCAGTATTGAAGAAAGAATTTTGAATATTGGTTGTGTATGGTCCAATAGAATTCAAAACAGCACTATTATCAGACTTACCTTTATTCAAATCAACAGATACAAGAATGTTTCCCTGAGGTACAATTTCTGCTGTTTGTGGGAGTTGATACTGAAATACCGTTGAACTATCTCTAGATGTTACTAAGAAAGTTCCATTATAAACAATAGGATTCGCACCATAGATGGTAACTTGATCTCCAACCAAGAGACCATGAGAATTTGCACAAGTAACTGTTGCAAATTGATTATCAACACCACCAAAAGTAATACTATCAACAGTTAAAAGTTTTTTGACATTATACAACCAAGTTTGCAATTCTGGTTTTTGAGAACTACCACCAAGTTTAGATACACTAAGTTTATCTCCTCCAAGGTAATAAGATCCCGTATCGGTTAAAACAGTTTGTTGAGCATCAACAATACCAACAATATTTAAAATAACTTCTTGCGGAGTTCCTTTATTAACATAAACCTCAAGATTTGAAGTAACTTCGGTTGCAGAATCCCAATCCTCAACAACGTTATTTACAGAACGAGTACACTCAATAAACTGATTTAAGGATTTTTCCTTATATTGAATAAGTTCCGTACCACCAATGATAAATTCACCATTTCTTTCTGGCCAACCAATTGTAGAGTCTACAGTGATGATACTATTGGTTGTATCAAGAGGTTCTGCAAGTTTTGTTTTATAAGGAACTACAAATGATCCATTAATAGTTTCCTCAGATAGAACAAGTTCAAATAGTTCAACATCGGAAGTTTTAATTGAGATATAATTTTCAATTAGAGCACTTGCTGCTGTAATATTAGGGTCTGCAATATTCTCTTCTTGAGTTAAAAGACCATCCTTAATATCTGTAGGATTTCCACTAACAAGAGTTGCTCTAAGAACGGTATCAATAGACCAAGTTGCGGCAGATGGTTTGGTAATTTGATCTTTTGGGTAAGAAACTGTTACTTCTTCACCATAAAGCAATTTAAATAAATATGCAACGCTAAATGAAGTTCCTTTTGTAGAATAAAAATCTTTTACAGATTTAATTGCATTTCTTACATCAATTTTAGTATAATCAAGTTCTGGAACATCAGGAAGGAACTGCTCGGTATATTTGTCCAAAAGTCTCTTAACGAAGAGAGCATCGAGACATTTAACTTCGGTATTTTCACTAGCAACTGCTGCTATGGTATTGTTTGAAAATACTGCATTCCCAGTTTCATTATATGAAACAATACCACTAACTGCTCTTGCACAACCTTCAAATTTTGCTTTAGTATATCCAGACCCTTTCTTAGAGACAGAGAAACCAGTAACTTCATTCAATCCAATTTGTACAGAAGATCTTGCCTCTGGTGGATTTTGAATGATAACTCTTGGGGGATTGGAAGAAGAGTATCCAGATCCAAAATTAGTAATATTAATATCAGTAATTTTTCCATTAAAAACATTGGCAGTTGCAGATGCACCAGTTCCACCATCTTCTTCACTATCAACAATATAAACAGATGGTACATCATCATATCCACTACCACCATCCAACAATTCAACTGAAATGACTCTACCGTCAGCGTCAACAAGGGTTTGTAAAACTTGAGCACCAGTAGGATCAATAATTGCAATTCTGGGTGGTGTTTCGTATCCCTGACCACTATTGAGGATATTAACTGAACTGACAACTCCATTTGTCAGAACTGCTTGTAAAGAGAGTTTTACAGGATTATCTCCTGTTGGTTCATCGGTATAAACTTCTGGTACAGTTGTATATCCACTACCACCATTTAATACTGAAATAGTTCCTGTAACAGATCCACTTGCAATCGTAGGTAATCCAAGTTTTGCACCACCTGGTTGTTTGAATGAAACTCTAGGGATAAATGTATATCCACTGCCAGAATTTAAAATTTCAAGACTTGAAATAGAACCATTGGTAACAACAGCTTTTAACTCAGGTACTTCAGCATCAACATTTATTGGGTCTTGTACAACAACAATAGGAGGATTTGTATCACTATACCCTCTTCCACCGTCAAGTAAAGTTGCGTCTTTAATACCATTCACAAGAGCATTTACTGAAGCACCAGAACCATCTGGGTGTTTTACAGAAACTCTTGGGGGATACTTATATTCATATCCAGATCCGCTATTATTAACACTGATAGATGTGAGTTCACCAGTATCGTTAATACGTGCATATCCTACAGCATTACTACCAAATGTTGGAATTGGTGCCTCAATAGAATATAACGAAAGAACTCTTCCGTTTAATGGAGCTTCATTAAAAATGAATATATCACCATCAATAAAGAAATCTACTTTAGGTACAAGAAATCTATTCTCATAAACTGCTAAAATATATTCATCGGCAATAGGTTCATATTTAATAGCATTACTAGTAAGTTTAAATTTAGTTTCACCTTCTCCAAAAGATCCAGAAATATCGTCAATACTAACGATCTCATTTTCAATAAAACCACTTAAAAAAGTAATATACGTATCAATATTATCATCCCCAGTAGTTCTAGATCTTGGAGCTACTGTGAATACAATATCAGTTCCATTAACTGTGTAATCAACATTGGGAATTAAAACACTACCATACAAACTAACAATAAGATGTTGAGATGAAGGTGATGAAATTGGAGAACCTTGGGAAGTTAGAGGGAAACGAACTTCAGTTCCATCAAATAAATCAATAATTTGAGCAAGTCCAGTCCACTTTAATTTTACTTGATCGTAAGAAATTCCAGGACTTAAAGCAATATTCGGTGCGCTTGAGGTATTTTCATAATAAATTACCTCATCACCAATTAAAATAGAACCATTAACATCTAAGAAACTATCAATACTTTCAACAATAATTTCACTACTATCTGCACTAATTGCTTCTACTACCTTCGTAGATCCACCCAAAATATTAATATTCAGTTTGTCAATATCAAGATATTGCAAAAAGTCGTTAATAATATTTTGACCTAGACCTGTCTTCTCTTGAGACTTATAATAGTACTCAATAAATTTATTGAATAGCGGATATTCTGCCTTAAGAAACTCAGGAGACTGAGAAGCGATCGACTGGGAGACCTTATTTGTATTCATCTAACTTTAGAAGCAACTAGAATCGTTGATTGAACCAGGATTGGAGATGTCGGGAATTTGAAGAACTGCAGGGGTTACATTAAACTCCGTTGGCGTCAAACTATTTAGAGGTATTGTGGGAGGAACAATGGTGCCGACAGGAGCAACTGTAATTGCTGGTGTAATAATATTAATGATAGTTCCAGGAGTTGTTGCTGGAATAGTTGAATTGTTGGCAGGGATAAATTGAACTGGAATTTTAAGATCTGTTGATAACAGTGTGCTATCAGCAACATCACCAATTCCAGTGTCAGGATCTGTGATTACAACGGAACCTGTGGGGGGTGGTGTTGGACCAGTACTTATAACATTCACTGGTCCAAAACAAATTTGACCATTACCATAATTTACTGTTCCTGCAGCATCATTAGTATAAATTTTACGAATACCTGTATTATAAAAACTTCTCAAATTTCCATAACCATCATCTTCAAACTGTTGATCAACACCAGGTCTATCGGCAGTTCTAAATGTACCAGAGAGGATTACAGGTTCTTTTTTACACGCTCCATCACCATCGTCTTTACTAGGAGCACTATTGTACAGATCAGATCCTGTAGCAATGCAATATGTGTTCGTTTGGTTAGAGTTTGGGAGTATGTACTTCAAAATTGTTGCTTGAAGTGATGTATCTGTAATAGACTTATTAGAAAGAGTAATTGCTTTCTCAAGTTGTGCTGCTCTAAAAGTAGAGTTAAAGTTATTAATTTTTGTCTGCGATCCCCAGTCAGTTATTGCATTGCTAATATCAGTTTGAATCTCGGATGGATTTGATCCAGAACCAGTGTCATATAAGGCAAAAACTTTTATATTGATATAAACATCATCAGGATCAATTATAACAGGATCAATAGATGCCATTGCATAGGGTCTTAAAAGATTTGCAACCTGACTCTTTGTTGCATCATTAAGATTAGTACCACTTTTAGTTTTAATAACAATATAAACTTTTCCATAAACAGGAGGATTCAATGAGTCTCCACCATATGCAACTACAGAATCTGCATTGTTGTAAATATTTTTAGTAATGACCGCATAATCTTGAGCAGTAACTGCTCTATATTGTGTAGAGTAATATCTTGGTGCGTTATATTTAATTGATTCGATACTTTCTGCAGCATCACCTTGTTGTGATTTATCTTTAACGGTAATACCAATAGACGTAGATGCGGATGATCTACCAAAATTGTCTACAATTTTTCCAATAAAATTAAACTGACTAACTTGATTACCTTCACTTCCTGATGTAACCAAATACTCAAGATCAATGACCTCTCCATCCTTTACTGCTCTACCAACACTATCATCACCAAATCTAATCTCATATCGCATATCTTCAGTTTCAGATAAGAAATATGAACGAGTTGTTGGTGTTACTGTAGCAACTGTCTCTGCGCGACTATAGAGATCAAATTGAGTAGATGATTCGTTCGGTCGTACTCTTACAACCAATGTTGAAATATCAGCATCTTCCGAAGGAACTTTATATGTTTGTTTTCCAAATGTGTTAACAATATAAGAAAAGGTTACTAAACTACCTTCATATACTATAGTAGAATCAAATGTTGCTGCACCAGTATTTTGATCTACACTAACTGTAATATCGTTTAAAATATTCCAAAGATATGAACCACCAGATGCTACAGAACCTTTCTTTAAAGTGACTGAGGTTGGATATTCACCATTTACTGCAGTAGTTACAAGATCAAACTTCAAACATGCTTTAGATGCGTTAATAGATCTAGGAACATAATTTAATAACTTAGCAATATTTACAACATTATCTCGTATTGTAGCAGAAGGCAAAAATGACTCATTTAATGCCATATTTGCGTTAAATGAGGTATAATAAGTATTATATGCTAGTAGATCAACTAGATATGAAAGTGCCGATCCATCAAAATCGTAGTCAGTAAACTCTGTTCGAGTTCTTAAATATGACTTAATTGAAGATTTAATATCTTCAAAATCTAATGCTGTTAGGTTATTTGGTTGCATTACTCTGGTCTCTGTAAAACAAATTCTATTGTTTCAACAATAGGTAAACCAACTATCTGATATTCAATAGTTACATTTAATTTATTGCCTTCAAAAATTGGAGTAACATCTACATTTGTAAGTTGTACTCTAGGTTCATATTGATTGATTGTCGTTGTTATTTCTTCAGCAACCGTGTCTGCAGTAAATGCATCCAATGGTTCAAATAACAAACTATTTACCGACGAACCAACTAAAGGTTGAAACGGTTTTTCTCCTGGAGAAGTTAAAATTAAATTTTTAACTGCTTGTTTAATGGAGTTATCATTATTTACGATAGAAAGATCGTCTGTGAAAGGATTCCTAGAAAAATTGATCGCAAAATCTTTAAAACTTCGCGATCTTTTTAAATTAGAACCACCTATATTTTTTAAAGCCATCTCCCTATCAGGACTTTATACTATTATATTTATCGTCCTTGTCCACGATAACGCTTTTTAGCGTTATTTCTACTTGTAGAACCATACTTAGTATTCTGCCCAGAACCCTGACGGGATTTCTTGGGTTTACTCTCGATCATGTTATCGCTAGTGAGCGATTTTCTAACTTTTGCCATAATTAACCGTTAATAAGACCAATAAAAACATTTACACTGCATCCAGTCACCACGGAGGTGCATGGAAATGCAACTGAAAAATCCCCAAAGGGATCTGCAAATCTACCTGCACGACGACCATTGATTCTGACTGTCTTGCAGGTAGCAAATAGCTTGCGAGCGTGCCCCACAACGGGTTCACGTCCGCCTGCCGTACCTATTGTACACCAATGAGCAGGATTTGTCACTGATCCAGGCGGACATCCATCAGGAACACCCGTATAGTTAACCTGATGTACAGTTGGAGTTGGGTGTGGGATTAAAAGATCTTGATCCAAAATAGGACCAAGAAGATTAATTCTAACAGTCCTCGTTAAGTCGTTCAGGGATGTTTGTGGAGTAGGTGGCCACAATGTAGTGGCGTTCATAAGTCCTACTGACCTAGGAACGATTTTTGGATCCAAAGGTGGCATCGTACAACCAGGTAGAATAGATCCACCTAGTCCTGGATGGTGTGTAGACCCAGAACCTCCCCCTGTATGTCCACTACAGGTTCCCATGTATAATGCTGCTGCTCCAGACATAGTTTAACTTAAAAACGGATTTCCAAATGCGTTAGATGCCTTTACTACTAGCTCAGCATCACGACTCAAAGAATGCCAGATAATCATTTCACCAGTTGCTTCCCATGATTGACAACCAGGGCCCAATATAACTGGATTCATTGTAAATACATCAGATTCTGTAGTAGATGATCCATCAGCATTTGCTGTCGTGGTTGATGAATTCGGTTGTGCTATTGGTGTAGTGCATGTAAAATGTGATGTACCAATATCAGCAGGTGTGCAACTTAAACTAACTGTAATAGTTGTTGATTCAGCAGGATCTGGACGATATTGTCGCATGATGTATTTAGTAAACTGAGATGCCCTTGGCAATTCAGTAAAAGAACCAACTTGAGTTTGTACTTTAGATTCTTGATACTCAACAAACTCAGGATATTTTTCTTGAGTAATAGCATCAATATTATCAATGACTGTTTTTTTAGATCTTACCTTATCATCCGTAATAACAGTTTTATAATCTGAAGGAAGTGGAACCTGATCTAGATATCCTAAGTCATATTCGGGCACAATAGTACTTTTTAATGGATCAGTTTGTGATTTGGTCAATTTACGTTGACTACGTTGATGAATTCGAGTTCTATCTGGATCAAGTTTAATTTCCATGGGAGGTTGTTTTTGATTATTATCCCTCTCCTTGGGTACTTGTTCATAAGAGTCTTCAATTGCATCCAAGTCTCCTTGAGATGCATTCAGATCGCCCTCTGGAAGGTCCTTCATGATGCCTTGGAACTCTCCAACCAAGTCATCCCTATAAGCATCGTTAGGAACAGTCTCTTTCACCTCTTCGTGTTGGTTATCAAGAACCAATTGAGGTCTCTGTTCTGCACTATACCCAGATCCAGACTTAATAATACTTACCGAAGTTAAAGATCCTCCAATAAACTTACTTTTTAATATTGCTGAAACATTATTTCCACCATCATCTGAAATTGGTTCAATATCAACACCACCATCATCGGTAACCAGTTTGAATTTAAGTTTACTTGGACTAAGTTTAAGAATAAATTCTGGATTTCCATCATCTGTTGCCTTATTTGATATTCCAGTAACACTATCAGCAGGACTAGTAATTCCTATTTCAGGAGGTCCGTCTAATTTATCCAAGTTAAATCCACCATGAGTGATTTCCCCAACTCTAATTTTTGCAGAACCACCAGAAACAGTGATCAAATCGCCAATAGCATACCCCGTACCAGGATTATTCACCAATACAGTGGTAATACGATCAACCATCCCATCACCATCTTCATTCTGTATAGTATCAACTTCAATATCGACTGTTAATCCGCTTCCACTACCCCCAGAAGTTGAAATATTTTCGCCTGAACTGTATCCAGCTAACTCATTTTCAGCATTTAAGTCATCAAGATCTATATTATTGAAACTATAAACACCAGAAGAGATATTTACATCAGAAACACCGCCATTTTCATTCAAAGAAATGAATGCAAGCGGTGATATAACGGAATTAAAGACATCTGGCGCTTTACGATTGACATCTCCCGTGACATATTGCAAAGATTTATCTAAAAATTCATACAAACCAACTAGCATTGCGCGATCTGGGATTCCATAACCTGCTTGTACGGTAATACTATGATTTCTATTTGAGTTATATTGACCATCTTTAACAAAATTAGCGCCTTTTCCATCAAGATATACAATATGATACGGAAATTCACCCACTTCAGTGTGAAATGCACGGAGAATTCTATGCCCATTAATCCTATCATCAGTTCTTAAGATATCTGCAAAGTCAGCACTAGAAAGAGATTCAATAGGACCAATAGAAGTAATCTTTAAATTCAATGTCATTGTCACTATAGAGTTATCTGCTAGACGAACTAGAGATTCTAATGGAAATACTTGACCTACAGAAAATCCTGTTCCATTACTAACTATCTCAGTAGCAATCCATCTAGTTCCAGTAATTACTGCAGGAGTGACAGTATCATCAAGAATCGATTCAATCCTAAATTTTACTCTTAAATCAACTGCATTTACACCATCATTAATATCAAAAATTTCAAAATCTGAAAATCCAGCATCATCAATACTCCATGGATTTTGACTTGTTACATATTCAATACCAGTTAATTCTCCAGTATCCCATGCATTAGTATACGTTACACCATCATAACTAACTTCAAAACCTAAAACACCATTTGGTACTTGAGTTGAAAGTTCATCATAACTAAATGCAATCTTATAAGATTCACTTGAAATAGCAAATAATGCTGGATGTGGGCAATCTGGATCATCTGTTAAATCTTCAACTCCAGAATAACTTAATGTGGTTGATGCTGGAGTGCAAGTAAAATTTGTGCAAGGAATACATCTTACACCATCTGAAGTCGTCGAAGTTGATGTGCCAGGAGTGCCTGCATTATAACCAGGTTGTCCTTCTGTACCACTAGCAGGAGTGCCAGCAGTCGTATTTGTAGTTGTACGGTTTCGTGTTTCTAAATGATATGCTGCTATACCAATATGACCTGCTTCACTCGCTGTATCATACAAATAAGAAAACCATGCATCTGAATACTGAAAATCAAATGATAATTTATTAGGAGTATAATCAAATGCTAGAACACTTGTACTAAAATTATCCCTACCAAAAAGTGTCGTACAACCATCTGCTTTAGTTGCCATCCCACAAATAGCTGGTGGTGCCCCTAAAGATGGATCATATGCTGTTTTGGTGGAATTATACATCACAGCATTACTATCCCTTTTTGGAATATTATAACTGTGTTTTAAATTAGGATCCCGAATAGTCGCAGGTGGGTATTCAATAAATGAAAACGTCACACCTGTCCCAGTACCTATTGAGGGTGGTTTCGGCGCGGTGTAGTTATAACAATGTTTATCATTACAAATTGGATCTAAAGAATCATCTAATTCGTCTATATTTTGCTTACATCCCATCTTCTATTTTCCCTAACCTTTTATAGATTTCATCAAAATTTTCTTTCAGATTCATATACTCCTCATATGCCTCTGGTTTGTAATAAGTCTTGTCTGGTGTGGGTAACTCGGAAACATACTTTTCAACCTCTTGCAGGCGCTTTCCCAGTACTTGTAGACACTCATTGATAGTCTTTAATGATTCTCCAATTTTTTCGACAGGTACTTCAACTAATTCATCATTCATCTTTTGCTTCTCTTAGTGTAAATGCTGTGCCATCTTCGGTGATATCATACTCTAATTCTGTCCCTACATCCCATCCCAATTCTTCACATGCTTCATAAGGTACAGTGAGAATTAAATCACCGAAATCATCTTCTTCTAATTTGGTTGTGAATCTATGGGACATAACTCTCTACATACGGTTTATTACTTGGGGATTATTTGTGGGATTATCTTCTTTCCACTCAACCCATAGTGTATATAGATCTTCTACAACCTGAGATGCATAAGATGATGTGTAATAATCTGCACACTCGTACATACGAGGGTCTAGGAATGCCTCTAACTTTATTAGTTGCTCCAATGCCCATACTCGTGTATCTTGTCTCTCTACGCGGGTCTTAGCATCCATTTTTTACCTCAGAAATTTTTTTAGATCTTATGAAAATTATTTTTGATATTATATAACACTCGCTTTGGGGAACCTTTGTAGGTTAGGGTAGTGGCTTATTTTATATTTAAGGGGGCCAATATAACTGCCTAAGTTACATTTAGTACTGCCGCTAAGTGTTACTCACAGGTCCTCCGATTACCTCTGCTATTATACACTAACCTCTGCTGATTTGTCAACTATCTCCCAGTACCATCCGATAGTCTTGATGTAATCAAACGTAGACATTCTCGGAGTGTTTGGGTAACTATCTCCCCGAGAGTTTCTAATACCATCGATGAACTTCTCAAGGTCATAAACACTTACGAATGTTGCTCTAAGTGTCTCTGTGTTGTCGTAGATAATGTATTGCATAAGTCTGAAAGATACTAGGTCTGTTTCTGAACCTCTACAAGGTAATTATACCAGATATCTGATAGTTTGTCAAGTGCCTCTGTATGATCCTCAGAGGGGAATGATTAGCAATGGTGATGAGAGTATCCTCCGAGTATTTCTGAGGGGTTGACAACTGTTAGGAAGCGTGCTAAGAGTGTAATTCTCCAAGACATTTAGAGAGAGATAAAGAACACATAGTAGTTTATTTAATGTTTTCCACAATTTCCGCATTATCTGTGGAAAAAGTGTTAGTAACCTGTGGAGGGACTAAATGTATGTCACTCCAATGTTCTCTGTATACACATAGGTTAACTTGATGAGTCTTACATAGGGAGTTAACTTGTTCCTGCGGGTGTTTATCCCATTCTTGAATAGTAAGAGTTACATAGTGTTCACAGATAAAGTTAACTTTACCTTGGAACTGTTTGTAAGTAACTTGTTGCCCTTGAGTGAAGTCTTTCATCTGTGGAAAACTTTAGTAAAGAGATGGTGTATTACTTAGGGTTGATAATATTCCCCGATTGATTTACTAAGAGTAATAAGTTGTTCATGAATAGTATCAATAACAGACCGTACAT
>Ga0209557_1000115_pt1 | contig 53470 bp, 50 predicted proteins | sample SaaInlV_120m_DNA_4_FD_184672 | JGI IMG/M metagenome (GOLD analysis project Ga0209557, IMG submission 184672) | Marine microbial communities from expanding oxygen minimum zones in the Saanich Inlet - Saanich Inlet SI074_LV_10m_DNA (SPAdes) (version 2) | ecosystem: Environmental > Aquatic > Marine... | reverse complement strand
CAGTGCCCGGTATGTCCAACGCCGGATCCGGTGGAAGCTCCGCAATGTCCGCCAATAACCAACCAGATTCAGATTGCAGATAATCTGCTCGTCTTTGTGATGTTTTGGGATTCTGAGTCAGATATCGACCTTTATGTCCGCACACCGGATGGAGAATTTTCCTACCAGCAAGATCTTATATCTGGGGCGCCGGGGGAGCTTACTAAAGACGATACCAATGGTGGAATTGGCACGGTAGAAGTCTGGATTTCCCAGCAGCCTACCGCGGGTGATTATGAGATCGCGTTTGATAATTACACCGCAGATTTCCCAGTTCAGGTTTGGGGATCACTCTACAAGCCCACAGGAGAAGTGGTAATTGCTCCATTTAATCTCAGTGGGTCTTCCGAGCCTGTTTCCGTTTTAGGGTTTTCGATTTCAAATGAATTTGAATATCAGGAGACTTTCCGTGGACCATAAACTAATCATATTCATGGCTTTGCCGGATGTTATATCGGACGCAATAGGAGGGGCCCTATGAAAACTTACATTGTCGGACGAAGTGATTCTGCCGATATTCAATTGGAAGATTCTTCAGTATCAGGTCAGCACTTGAGCATTACTCCGCAGTCAGGTCGATGGCACGTAAAGGACTTGGACTCTACCAATGGGACATTTGTGATGAATACCCAAGGAAAGCATGAGATCAAAGAAGAGACGCTAGAAGGATCAGAGCGACTGCTTTTAGGAAACTGTGTGGTTGCTCTGGCGGATTTGACAGCAGGAATCCAGCCCCAGTCCCAATCTCAGCTAGAGTCAGGGGCAGGGGCAGGTGCAGGTGCACAGAAGGACACAGGTAGACAAAGCTCTGAAGACAGTGGTTTTAGTCGATATATACGGACCGAAGATGGTCGCTACGTGAGGAAATCAAAATAATGCTATCACATGCCGTTTTGGTCCGAATTATCGGAATAGTTGTGGGTGTTTTATGGGTGGTACTCCTGAGTTTCGGGTTGCCCATTAGTGTTGACGAGTCCGGTTTCTCCTGGCATGCGTTTTTAATAGCCACTCAAGACCCCATGTATCCCTTCAATGTGCAGGTGCTGATGTGGATTGCATTCTTTTATTGCCTATCTGAGGTCGCAATAAAAAGTTTTGGACAAATTGAAGAGCGTCGCTGGATGAACGCCTTCTCGCTTTACCAGAACCCGAGCGCTGTCACCGTCTATACCGCAAAGGGGGAAGAGGTTCGCGTTGATCTGGACTCCAATGAAGCCCTTAAGCCCGAGCTGTTGGCGGCAATTTTTTATGCAAAACGCAAACAGCTGAATCCCAAAGCGGCAATCACAGCTATCTTCAAAAAGATCAATCATCAGTTTCAGAGTACCAACGACGTGGGTGACGTCTACAGCGCAGTAACAGCGGACATTGATATGCGGTTGCATCAGGTAGACCTGAGCTACACCGTTATTCGCTATCTGGTTTGGCTAATCCCCACGCTTGGCTTTATCGGCACGGTTATTGGCATTGCGCTGGCCTTAGGTCAGGCGGCTGCACTGGGAACCGGCGATCCGGAAATGCTTGAAAAAGTCATTCCCATGCTCGCGACAGCCTTCTACACAACTTTGCTGGCCCTCCTGCAATCTGCCGTGCTTATGATTCTGATTCAAGTAGTACAGGCGAAGGATGAGCAATTGGTCAACACAGTGGGTGCCTTCTGTATGGATGAGATAGTGACTAACCTGAAACCCGGCTCAAATTAATCTGGTGTATCACGATGAGTAGAATTGGCGATGACGACAAGAGTGCAACCCGCATTATCCGTAGCGATCCTACGCGATTAGTGCGCAAGTCCAAGGACAAAAAGCCCGATCAGGAAAACGCGACAGTCAAGATTAATCCTGCGTCTACGGGGAATAGCAGCAATGCACTATCTCCCGCCGAAGAGGCAACAAAAAAGCTCGACCCAGCTGTCCAGAAAAAGATTGAAGCAACTGGCAGGCGCGATCAGCCAGAGTTTATGAAGACGGGCGATAAAACCAAGGTGTTCAAGCCATCATCGGACAGTGGCTCCGAAGAAGATGTTAAAGAGAACGAAACACCTGTCGTGGGCTGGTTGGTTATTGTCGATGGGCCGGGGAAAGGGACGGCACTGGAGTTCAGTTTTGGACTACAGACCATCGGGCGAGATTCTGGTCAGTCAATTTCCCTGGATTTTGGCGATGAAGAAATATCTCGTGAAGCACACGCCACCCTTGAATACGACCCCCGAGAGCGAAAGGTGTACCTGAGCAAAGGCGCAAACCTTGTGTACCTAAACAGCGAACGTGTAGGTCAGGGCGCAGAAATTGGTCTCAAATGGGGTGATGTCATCGAACTCGGGGCTACCAAGCTACGATTTGTCTCATTCTGTAGCCCGGATTTTTGCTGGACGGACGGCGACGGCTGATCTAAATGAAAGCAGTCTGGAGCGCAGCTCAGATTCAGGGATCACGTGATTATCAGGAAGATTTTTTTGCCGTGGTTGATTCCGACCTGGTCTATTACCGTGATCAAGAATACGAACTTGAAGAAGGCATCGCTTTGCAGGGGCAGACATTGCTCATACTCGCCGATGGCATGGGGGGAATGGGGCACGGTGATTTAGCCGCCGCTCAGATAATCGAAAATTTTATAAAGTACTACTTAGCGGAATATCAGGATACGCAGGATATTGGCGATAGCATGTTGTCCGGTATGCAGAGCGCAAATCAGATACTCACCGGCCTTGTCGCTGAAAATTCTGATTATGAAGGTATGGGCGCTACGCTTATCGCGCTGTTGTGGGATGAAGTTGAGAGCAAGATTTACTGGGTAAGCGTGGGTGACTCCATGCTCTACTTATACCCTCAAGGTGCAAAGCCGAGAAGGCTGAATGAAAAACACACTTGGAGTGAGCAGTCGGAAAAACTCGCCGCTCAGATTAGCCATCTCTCAGAAAAAGAGTTTACCGAAATCAAGGATGTGCTTTGTTCAGCTGTAGATGGCTCTGAACTGGAAATGTACGACTTGCAGACTGAAGGTATTGAAATCGGGTCAGGAGATTTTGTGCTGATAGCTTCAGACGGACTGGAAACACTGAGCCTCGATGCTATTGAAGCCTGTGTGAACGACAGTGAGCAAAGTGTGACGCCGGCAGATGTTGATACTCTAGTTGAAAGGGTTAGCCATACAGTCGCCTCGCTTATCGAGGATGTGGAGGCAGCGGGCCGGCCCGGACAAGACAATACTACGGTGATATTACTTAGCAGTTACCAGGACGTTGATTTGAATATAAATGCAGAACAAGAGGCCGCTGCACAATGAATAAAAATATACTTATCTCGGCGTTAGTGTTTCTCGTTGTACTCGTAGGCGGGTACTTTTTGGTTGCCGGGGGTTCTTCCAGTGATACGTCGGGAAGCGGATCTGCCGGCAGCGAGACAGCTGGTGAGGGAGTGGCTAACAGCGCTGCTCAATCGACGGACAAGCCCGCGACTGGGGTAAGCACCTCAAATGGCAGTCCAGACAAGGATGCTGACGAGTTGCTTGTCGGTGAAAGTGGTTTGCCAAGTGTGCGTTATGTTGAGATTGAAGCGGGAACCCTTGTGGAATCGGTCGCACAGGCACAACAAGTGGTCGATCAACAGTCAGCGGCACTAGGAATTGAATTTCCAGCGTCCTTAGCAGTGGTAGACAACACCGAGGACGGATTGGGAAACAGCTACTACCAAATAGACCAGTATTATTCGGAGATTCCAGTCTACGGCGCGAGTGCTCTGCTGGAAGTTCAGAACAATGAGGCAGAGTTTCTTTCGGGTATCTGGGAAGACAATATTGAGCTAGTTACGGAACCGACCTACTCTGCAGAAGAGGCACTAACAATCGCTGCGAACAATCTCGGATCAACACAAGAGACATCTCTCGAGTTTCTCGGACAGCCGGCACTGGTTATTTACATATCTAACCTGGATACACATCTAGCATGGCATATGAAGGCCAGAATCTTTGCCGGAAGTGACTACGAAGAGCTGATAGTGGATGCCCACAATCCCAACTTCCTACTCCAAGTCAGTCTGGAACTTCACTAATGAATAGGGTCCTAAACAGCACAGCCCTACTTATTTTGATGCTGGTTTCAGCGGCGGCATCTGCTCAATACAACCTGGTTCACTTCGATATGCAGGAGACTTGTATCGCTGATTCGGTGATAAATCGACTCTACGAAGATATCGCCAGCGGAGGGGCCTCTCGTGTCGGTCAGACAGGTCAGCAGATGGGTGTGGATGTCACAGATGGCATCGGATTGAGCAGCAAGTCGCAACAATCCGTAGAGGACTTATTGTCAGTAATCGATTTCTTTGGCGAGCTGGGCTGGAATGCCGCAGGGACTTCAGAGCCAATGCTGCTGTTGTCTAATCTAGCCGACTCAACCTGCGATGGGATGAATGCCTGGTACATGAATGTCGAAGACAGCGCGCACATCATGGCGATCTATTATGGGCATGAAGATAGCCCGGATAGCATGGCGAAAGACTATGACTTTGCCAGTCATGAATATGGGCATGGTTTCTTTGGGCGGCATCAGCGTGCTCGTTCCCATGAGATAAGCGCATTGAATGAATCCGTATCTGACATGTTTGGGGCTGCCTACAAAGCCTGGATGACGACGGGCAAAAGCATGGACACCCTGACTGCCCGGCAAGACAGCTATTTGGTCGGCGAGTTTTGGGCGGAAGTTATGCGCGACTACTTTGGCTATGACGTAGATATTATGCGGGATATGGCCAATCCGGCTGTGGCTGGAGACCCAGACTATTACACGCGAGAAACGGCACGAAACACACCGATCCATTCATTGGGCGGCGTTTCCAATCTGGCTTTCGTACTGATGTCGCAGGGAGGTTCACATCCCCGCGGCGCTAGCTCGATTGAGGTTCAGGGAATCGGCATTAAGAAAGCGATTGAAATTGTCTACTACGCTTTCTTTCATCGTATTCCCTTTAACAATATGCCGGAGTTCGGTGATGCGGTGCGAAAGGCGGCAATACGAATGCACGGGCCTGAAAGTGTCGAATATCGTTCGGTAGATATGGCATTTCAAGCAGTTGGCCTAAACAACGGGCTGCCGGCAGCGGAATTGCAGCAACCACAGGAAGAAGCTGAAGAGTCGCAAAGGGAGCAAGCGCAGCCCGAACCCGAGGTTGTGCAAGAAGAAACAGCAGAAATCGAAGTAGCAGACGAAACCCAACAGGAAGAAACAGCCGCTCAGCCTGTAATAAGCATCTCAGGACCAACCTTTATGGTCATTCTTCTGGCGGCCATTTTTGCCGGCAGCATGTGCATGGTCTGGTTGGGCCGCAATCAATCAAAAACAGCCAACGCCGCAAACGAGATGATTGTTGATCATTCAGGCGAAGGCATGCTGGACATGGAAAAACGTAACAGGCCAGCGCAGGCCGATACAGGAGTCGAACCAAAACAGGAAGCATCTCAGGCTACAGAGGTATTCCGCCCCGCAAAAGTAAAAACAAGCCTAGCGGCAATTTTGACAGTTGCCGGGCAACGTTTTGAGTTAAGCCTGGATTCTGAACCATTAGAGCTTGGTCGAAGCGCTGAACTGAATCTTCCCGGTGCTTTAAAAGCGGTGCTGGCCGAGCAGGCCCACATTTCCCGAAGGCATTGTGCAATCTGGTACAAAAGCGCAACAGGCGAGCTCTATCTGGAGTCTCGCAGTGACAATGTTTTGCAATTGGCAGGACAAAGCATCGCGCCACATTCCAAAGCCAAGATTGATTTTGATCAGCCGATAGAAATCACATTGGCGACATTGATCATCACTCTCGAGCCGATCTCCTGAAGCCCCAGATAAATATGAGCTCCTCAGACAAGGTATTTGGAGCCCAGATTCAGGGCGATCGTAAATTTCAGGAGGACGCGTTTCAGATTGAAAAACGCGATGAAGGAGTGCTGCTTGTCCTTTGTGATGGAATGGGTGGCCATTCCGGCGGAAATCAGGCGAGCAAGTTAGCCATTGCTACTTTCATCGACAGTTTTTTCAGCACGAGCGACAGCTTGACTTCCCGTTTGAGGGCGGGTGTCGAAGAAGCCAATAATCGGATTCTTCAGGCGGGCGTAGAGAACCCCGAGCTGAATAAAATGGGTACCACCTTATTGGCGGTATTTGTTCAAAACAGCCAGATAAATTGGATAAGTGTAGGGGATTCGCCACTCTGGCTTATACGCGGTGGCAATATACAACGCCTCAATGCGAACCACTCTCTAGCGGCAGTATTTGAAGAGATGGTTAAAACAGGCCATATGAGCGCCGAGGATGCAGCGACAGATCCAAATCGACATTCGCTTCGCTCTTCATTGTCTGGCGACGAGATCAAGTTAATTGACGAGCGTGAAACGCCATTCGAGCTTCAAGTAGGGGACTGTCTGCTACTCGCAAGTGATGGTTTGGAAACGCTCCCTGAACAGAAGATACTCGACTTGTGGCAGTCCGAGCCGGACCGTTACATTGAGATGCTTTTGGACGCAGTAGAACAAGCGGGCAAAGAAAATCAGGATAATACGAGTGCCCTATGCTATTTACTCGGTCAGACGGAGACGACAAACTAAAAGCCTGGCATCGCTGGAGAGCGGCATCTAGAACGGCAACTAGAGCGGCGATTAAGGGGCCAACAGAAATTGATAGATACATACTAATGGCAGGTATTTTCACCTATGGATCATCACGCGCTACCTAACGGCTTCATGCTGTCTGAGTACCGAATCGACAAGCTTTTGGGCGAAGGCGGTTTTGGTCTGACCTATTTGGGTTTTGATACTCATCTGGAAAAGACGGTTGCGATCAAAGAATACTACCCAGCGGATTTTGCATTTCGAAAGGATGGTACGACTGTTGTTGCCAAGAGTGATGCCAGCGCGAAGGATTACGACTGGGGGTTGCAGGCCTTTTTAAGTGAAGCCAAAACTCTCGCCAAATTTACCGATCCAAATATCGTACAAATATTCCGCTTTTTTGAGGCTCACGGCACCGCTTATATGGTGATGGAGTTCTGTGAGGGCGGAAACCTGAAAGAGCGCCTAACGCCCGATCAGCCCATGAGCGAAGAGGAAGTTAAGGCGTTCATGATTCCTATCATGAACGGTCTGCAACTGGTTCATGAGAGCGAGATATTGCATCGCGACATCAAGCCAGAAAACATAATGTTTCGCCGGAATGGCACGCCCGTCCTTATCGATTTTGGTGCCGCGCGACAGGCGATTGGCGCCAAAAGTCGATCAATCACGACCATTGTTACTCCAGGTTTTGCTCCGATCGAGCAATACAGTTCAAAAGCAGTAGTGGGTCCCTCAAGTGATATTTATTCCTTGGCTGCCGTTGTATACAACTGTCTGACTGGCCAGAGACCTGATGATGCAATGGATCGCATAATGGTCGATGAACTCGATAAATTAGGAGAGAAACCAAACTCCTCAGCATTTTTAAAGTCGATAGACAAAGCTCTGTCCGTTCACGCGGAGCAGCGTCCGCAGAACCTGATTGACTGGTATGAAGCCTGGCAAGAGCAAGACGAAGAAGGCGAAGATTCAGTCGCAGCAGAATCTGACCGTTCAATTCGCAAACCGGCAGACCCCACAGTCGTTATCCCCCGCGAAGAGCAAACTAAAGAAGGGAAAAACAGCGGAGGAAATAATTTCCGCGCACTACCAGTAATCATTATCGTTTTCGTTCTTGCCGGACTAGGTATTGGGGCCTATAACTTTATGGGCTCACCGGATCCCGACATAACCGATACCACAGGTGAACAAGGCGTCGGGGAAGGAAATGGAGATGTATCTAATGTGCAAGAAACTGTTGCGGAAGAAATATTACCAACTTCCTCGTCGGAAGAATCTGAGGCTGAAGCCCTGCGCCAGCTGGTGATGGATGTACAGTCCGAATTGCTGCGATTGGGCTATGACATCGGCACCGCAGATGGTGTTGTAGGTGCGCGAACTACCGCGGCGGTCGGTTATTTTCAGGCGGCTACCGGAACGACGGTGGACGGTGAAATTGACGAGGTTTTGTTATCTGCCCTGCAATCCACACAAAGCCGCCCCGGGCCTTCACCAGGCGACAGCATTCAGGACTGTGATGAGTGCCCGCAACTGGTTGTCATCCCAGAAGGAAGTTTCGACATGGGCTCCAATTCTGAAGGGGAAAGCGAGCGGCCTCTAACTTCGGTCAGTATTCGCCAGCCCATTGCTATTGGTGTCTATGAAGTTACTTTTGACGAGTGGGGCACTTGCATTCTCGAAGGCGGTTGTTCGACAAGACCCTATTCAGAAGGTTGGGGCCGAGGTACTCGCCCGGTGATGAATGTGAGTTGGGGAGATACTCAGCAATATATTGCCTGGCTAAGTAATAAAACCGGTGAGTCCTACCGATTACCCTCAGAAGCAGAATGGGAGTACGCGGCACGTGCCGGCACATCTACAGATTATTTCTGGGGTACTGATGTCGGTTCATATCGAGCCAACTGTGATGGTTGTGGCAGCGAGTGGGACAATGAACAAACGGCGCCAGCCGGAAGCTTCTCACCAAACAATTTTGGTCTCTATGACGTTCATGGCAACGTCAATGAATGGGTACAGGATTGCTGGTACGACAATCACGCTGGGGCTTCCGGAAATGAGGCAGCCCGAGAGTACAGTGGCTGTACTGACCGCGTATACAAAGGCGGATCTTGGTATAGCTACGCTGAGTTTCTGCGAGTTAGCAACCGAACCCCACAGGCCGCGTCAGAAATTCGCTCCTGGACTGGATTTCGTGTCGTTAGAGACCTCTAATTGAGCGAATGGGGTGACATACCTCTGAAATACCTCCCCTTGTTAGTCTGAAGCTCGCAAGAACATGCTTGCCGCTTCAGGGTCGCAGTTATAGGGCTCGGGAACTACGTGGGGGGAATAGATCAATTCGCGTGCGTGGCGAATAGGTGATGCCATGAATTCAGGGTCTTCGACAACAAATTCAAGGGCAATACGCTCTCCATTATCAATTAACCTATAACGCTCCACGACGCGCTTCTGCGCGCCAGAGGGAACGCCAATTTGGTAAGGCGCACGGTGATCGGTGAAATTTGCCGTGTTGACCACTAGCGTGTCACCTTCCCAGTGACCGATCGAATGACCTGTCTGGAAACGCTCACTGATGTCGGGATGCCCACGACCATCCATATGGACGACCCGAACCTCGTCCCAATATTCTGTTTGGATGAGGATAGTGTCTTCATCTTGAAAAACGAATTCGATAGGGAAGAGAGTGCTTGAAAGGAGCATTCCTGGTGTCGGTCGACCGACGCAGCCCGCCATAGGATTTTCGGCGGACAGAGGTTCAAATGCCTCCAGAGCAGCGCGTCCCTTTTCGGTCAGTTCGATGTGAGCCAGAATAAATGCGTCAAATTCGAACTCACCGTCCGGCAGGCTAGCGTGATCGGTCATCCACAATCCCTCTAGGGTTGTTGCAGCAGCCTGAACAGCGGGCGTATAAAAATTCACGCCTGAAATCATGCCCTGTTCTAAGTCGACTGAGTCGACCAGACCGTAAGGACGACCATTGACCGCGGCGTGCACTCTCGTCACCACCTGGTCTCCGACACTCAAGGTGTTCTCCGTCCATCCCATACGCGATGCGGAAGGGATTGAACCCAGTTGCATGGACCACTCCTCGGTCTCACCAGATTCCCCCATTGTCTCGAGCGTGAAATATGCGTGGGGATTACGCCAATAGAACCCAGTGATGCTTCCTTCAAAGCTTGTGAGGTTCTCCATATCCAAACCTGCATCGCTGTGATGTGCGCTTGCGGTTGCCGCAAAAAATAAAGCCAGGCTGCATAAGATTAGGGTTTTCATCGTCGCTCTCCTTTAGTGAGGCTTCATCTCGCTAGATCAGAAAATCACTTATCCGAGTGAATGGAAGTGTTCAAACATCCTTTGTCGCATCGCTTCGTCGGGCAGACGTCCAAATCCTGAACTCATATTGTCTAGGGCGTAACGGGGGTTTCTGGTTTCCGACAGGGCGCATGTCACAGCGGGATGAGAGAGGATGTATTTGAGTGAAAACTGGGCCCAGGAAGTACAATCGAATTCCGCTGCCCAATCTGGAAGTTCGTGTCCAGCTACCGTGCCAAAGTAGGCGCCATTAACAAAGGGCCGGGTGGTTATCACGGCGACGCCGTTCGCCATTGCCGCAGGCAGAACACGGTTCGCCGCGTCAGGCTGAAGCATGGAATAGTTGACCTGCATAATATCCAATTCGCCGGCCTCGATAAGTTTCAGAGTTTGCTCTTCTTCTACCTGGTCAGTGGTATGAGTTATGCCAATGTAGCGCGTTCGTCCCGCATCCTTCCAATCTTTAAGAGTGGGCCAATGGTTGTCCATATCCATCAAGAGGTTGACCATTAAAAGGTCGGCGGGATTTTTACGCATCGAACGCTGCAATATCTCAAGGTGCTCAATTCCCTCCTGTTTTCCAGTCACCGTGATTTTTGCAGAGAGAAAGGTCTCGTCCAGCACGTCCATCTCTTCGAGAAGAGAGCCCAAAACCGGAATTCGGCCCCGCAGAATCGAAGGGTTATCTATCACTTTTCCACCCATCTCAAGCATGGTCTGAACTACGGACATAGGTACTTCCTTGCCGCCCTCCGGAAGTTCCATAAACACCGGTGAGGAGCCGAGCCCGCACACAGGTAACTCCTCGCCAGTTTTGGGTATCGCCCGTCTGCGCATGCTCTCCTGAGCTAGTGCAGGAGTTGGCAGCGTTGCAGCAACTGTGGAGGCTGCGCTAGCTGAAAGAAATTGTCTTCGGTTAAAGCTATTCATCACAGATCCTATTGGCTGTCCGTGGCACATTGATAAGGTTTGATTTCTTCACCAGGAACCCAAGGGAAAACTTGTTCCTGTACAACGGGCTCGGTAAAGGTATTGGGATCATTGATAGTTGCTTGCCAATGTAGGCCGGTTTCGTCTTCATTGACTGTCCATCGTTCCATAACATGCACTTCGTTAGACATCGGCGTGCCTCTGTCATCAAATGATTGAGCTTGAATATTGGTTGTTTCAACAACCAAAGTGTCGCCTTCCCAGTGTCCTACTGAATAGCCCTCGCGTGACGCCGGGAATTCAGCTGCGACGGAAATGTCTCCTCCCATGTGGATAGTGCGCACCGTATCCCATGATTCCAAGCGCAAGATGATGTCGTCGCCCTGCTGGCTAAATTCAATAGGCATGGAGACGTCCATAACAGCCGGCATGGCAGTGGGAATGCAGTTTAAAACAGGGTCTTTCGTAGGGTCGTAGGCTTCTTTCGACGCGGCTGCCGATTCAGTTAGAGGCAGTGGATCGTTGAGGTTTCGAACAAAGCCGCGAGACCAGGTGCGGAAAATGCCGTCCGCCTGAGCGATGTATTCCTCAATATTTCGAGTTTCGATCTCCGGAACTGAGATGACCAGCTCCCGATCGGGCCAGCGACGTTCGGGAGGATTTCGAGGCCACAAGATAACCTCGAATTGATCTGCTACCAGGAGGTTGTAGGCGCGCATTTGATTACTGGCACGTCTGGCTGGTGGACCCCAAAAAGAAACAGTATCACCAAGGCTAAGTGTGTCCGGGCTTACACCCAGTCGTTCCAGCTGGTTTACAGCATTGCTTTCCACAATCCACTCTTCTTCCTGACCACTTTCGTTTGTGACTGTCAGAGTGAAAGATGAATGCGGATTGCGCCAGGCGGCATCGGTTACCACTCCGGAGATCTCGACGCGCGAGTCGCCATCAAAAAATACCGCGCCGGAATGATGCGCATAAAGTTCGGGGGCAACTAGAAAGAGACCGGTAATGATGGCTGCTGAGATTAGTTTCATTGCGGATTTATCCTATGGCGTGTCTTGCTTGTCTTACTCCGAAAAACGTTTGGCAGAATCGACTTCGCATTCGAAGGGCTGAACGGAGACGCCCGTTGCGGCGCGGTTCATGATCATGCTCCCAGTATAGAGATCTGTGAGATATACCGGGTCTTCAATATCGTAATCGAGTGTAAGCACCTGCCCATCTTCGCTGACTGAATATCGCTCAACCACCCGTTTTTGCTCACTTGATGGGATATCTGCAGGAGGCCCCTTAGGTTGTGCTTCAGATGAAAGCCCCCAACGAGAAGCCGGATAAGCCTGACTTTCAATCACCATGACATCTCCTTCCCAACTGGCAGCAGCTACTCCCATATAACCGGTAGGATCGGCTGGGATAGGATCGGAATCAAAAGGAATGGTTCTGGTTATGCCGTAAGCCTCGTGCACAAAAATCACTTTTTCATCATCGATCTGAATATCCGTCAGATAGGGTGAAAGCTGGAGATCTGGAATGGAGAAGGGCTCACAGGTTGTCGCGGGCGAAAGGGTATGGTCGTAGTTCTCCGCAGCGATTTGTCCAGCTTCGTTCAGAGGTAAAGCCGGTTGAGGGTTCAGGAAGGGCAGGGGCGATGTCCACATGCCTTCGATGCCCATTCCGGCTTCTTCTTGGGCTGCTTGCGCGGACAGGTCAGGGTGCTCCCCGTAAACCGCACCAGATACTGCGGTCATGGCTCGACCGTAAACTAGGTTTCTTCCTTCTACTCGGTTCGGCCACACCACTGCGGAGACATTGTCTCCCGGGCTAAAGGTACTCTGGGCAATACCCATACGCCGTAACATGATGCTCGAGGGGAGTTCGACCTCCCAGACAAAGGTTTCACCGCGCTCATCTAGAGACTCGAGCGTGAAAAAAGAATGCGGATTGCGCAAATTAAAATCGGTAACAATACCTTCGATCTCCATAGTCCTGCTGGGATCAAAATGCATGGCAAAAGCGTGATGAGATTGCGCTGTTGAGCAAAGCAAGCTGACTACGACAGCTAAGATCGAGAACAGAATGGCCTTCATTTGCTTCCCCCAAGCATCATTGAACCAATTGGTAAGTGTGACTTGATCGCTAAAATTTGCAACCGAGCCTAATGCTGTTCCTTTCCCGAGAAATCATGCGCCAAAGAGTCCCTTTGTGTCAGGATTTAGGGTCCAGGTCTTCAGAGTTTCTTAACAACCCTAATGCCGTCCTTATGCTAGTATTTTTGCGTGGCCTGCCGAAGTTGTTCTTCTGCAGGCGTATGGTTTAACCCTTCGGTATCCACTCCAACAGAGGAATAGTTAATTGAAAAAACTGATATCCGCACTCACCTTTTTAACCCTCACTTTCTTCGGCTCGAATGCCTTTGCTCAGTACTCAGAGTACGGAGATCCCATTGGCACTGAGTTGGCCAAGGAAGCAGCAGCTGCGGCGCTAGCTGTTGTCGAGGAGAACGGATGGCAGATGGCTGTTTCGGTTGTCGATCCTTCCGGTAATCTTGTCTACTTTGAGAAAGTAGATGGCACTCAGCATGCCTCCATTGAGATCTCAATGGCCAAAGCACAAGCTGCTGCCGGTTTTAGACGACCATCTTCAGTCTGGGTAAACGTTATTGCGAATGTCCCCTCCATTACTACATTGCCTGGCGTTGTAGGCTCACCTGGTGGAGTTCCTATCGTAGTTGATGGCGCGGTCATCGGCGCTATCGGTTGTTCAGGAGCGACTGGCGAGCAAGACGGCATCGCCTGTGACGCGGGTGCTGCAGCAATAGACTAAGACACTAAATGAATATCTTGGGCCTGTGTGATGTCCAGGTAAAAAAAAGCCCTACCAAGTTGGTGGGGCTTTTTATTTAGGAGTTTTTATTTAGGGCTTCCCCCTAGGCTATTTTTTGAGCAAGGCTATTGAGGATTGCATTCGTAGGAATAAAGTTGCAGCTCTGGGGAATACACCAGAGTGGTTTGGCCCCTAAAGGGTTCTGAGAGATATTCCGGATCTTCAAACCAGATATCGACAATGGCCCGGGTGCGGTCTTCGCTAAGAGAATACTTTTCGATGACATGTTTGCCCGCGGTTGAGGGAAGGCCGAAAAACGCTCCGCCGATTCTGTGATCTGCCAGCAATCGAGTCTCGACTACAAAGACATCATCTTCCCACCAACCAATGGAATGCCCCTGTGGGGTTCGTGCGCCATTTTCTGGATGAGTCCTTCCATCCATGTAGATAGTGCGCTCTACATCGAAAAATTCGTTTCTAATAAATGCAGCGTCCTCCGCGAATTCTATCTCTGTGAGGTAAAGAGCGTTTGAATTCAAGAAGGGAGGCGGCAAGGGTTCGCAGCGTAAGTTTTGCGTATGCGATGACTCCTCATATGCGCGCTCGGCTTGCGTACCCGCCTCTGTAAACTGAAAGCTGGTGTTGTTCAGGCTGAGCTCGGTTGAAGGCTCACCACGCCATACGCCCTCAATGCTTTCCGCAGCTGCAGTTACTTCAGGCGCTTCTTCCACCTGAATCCAGGTGTTTCCGTCTGCAGACTGAATGCTGTTAAGAATAGCCTTTAGCTGACCGGTTTGAGCTGGGTGTGCTCTGACCTGAATCGCGTCACCCACCGCAAATAATTCTTCCGACCAGCCACTTCTTCGCATTATGGGAGTCGATCCCGTCTCAATTTCCCATTGGCGGCGATCACCTTCTTCTTCCTGAACAAAAATGGTGACGTGGGGATTTCTGAACTCGAATCCCACAACGGTTGCGTTAAAAGCGACAAGCTGACTGCGGTCATAAATAGCGTCGCTGTGGTGCGACCAACTAGCGCTTGCTATCAGACAACCGAGAACAATGAGATAGCTTTTCAGGAACATCGGTAATCTCCAAATTGAATCGATCGAAGATTGTATGTCGCCAAGCTAACTTTGTCAGTTTGTGAGCTTATGAAAGTGCGAGCTGGCTGCACTAGGAGTCGCCGAGATTCAGTGATTCTTTTTCATCCAAGGAAGAGGTTGGATTCGATGGTTCTGTTTTGTGTTCAGTCTTCAGCGTTCAGGTTTCAAACTTCGGTAACTAAGACTAACCACCTGGTCAAATCTGCTTCAATGGTCACACCTCGTTAGGGCACTTATACTTTCTGCCTTGTTGCATTCCATACTCACGGGATGCCCGTCTATCAAAACGAGAATTATTTATGTATCCCTTGCGGTCGCTCTTGATTTTATTCTTCAGTTTTTCTGCTGCTCAGGCGTTTGCTCAATCCGAATGGGAAACCCCCAATGAGCAGGTTACCGGCGAAGAACTCTATGTCGCCTGTACTTTTTGCCATGGTCTGGAAGCCCAAGGGAATGATAGAAGAGACGGTCCGGCCCTTGCTGGACTGCAAGCTTGGTATATCGAAAAGCAGATCTACAATTTCAGAAATGGTTTGCGCGCGTACTCTGAAGAGGATATTCCAGGCAAGATAATGCATGGCAGCACGCCCATGATCAGAGACGAATTCACCATTAAGAGTATTTCCGAATACATAGCAGGACTTGAGCCCGGGCTACCTATGGCGAGAAACGCGGTAGGTGATAGGCCATTCGTTTGGGATTCTCCCTATGCGGGTTTAGATGAATCGATCGTTGGCGATGCCGCTGCTGGTGCCTCAACCTACAACGGTATCTGCATGATCTGCCATGGAGCTGAGGGTAGCGGCAATGAAGCGCTCGGCGCAGGCAGCTTAAAGTACCTCTCCGGTATGTATATGGAGCGCCAGCTGATGTATTTCAGAGATGGAATACGGGGAGCGCATCCGGAGGATGTAACTGGGCAGCAGATGGCGGCAATGGCCAAAACCCTAACAACAGATCAAGCAATCGCCGACGTGGTTGCCTATATATTGGAGCTTTGATTGTGAGACAGAATAGACAGTTCCGGAGTATCGAGACTATGAAGAGTATACGAACCTTGGCAAGCGCTCTTTTTGTTTTATGCGCACTAAACCTTAACGCCCAAACACCGGCAGAGGTGAAACTGGTTGCAGCTCTGGAAGAAGATAGAGGCTGGTGTCTTGATCTGCGTGGCGCACAGCAAAACGCAGCGCCCATAGGTGGCGTGCATGGACACACCTGTTATACCTATCAGGGCAATGGTGTGGCGCTTGATCAGGGGTTTTTTGTAGAGAACGTTCAGGAGAACAATGAGTTTCGGATGTCGGGATTCCCAGATCTCTGCATGACGCTCTACGAGCCAATAGCTGGTTCCTTTATCTCCATCGAAACCTGTGATGATCGTGCTTCACAAGACTTTGTATTGGATGAAAGTGGAAAGATTTATTCCGAGACGCATCCCGAATTGTGTATGACTTTGGACGATTTTGTTCTACCCGGTGGCGGTGGTCGACCCTTGCATATCATGCGGGATGTCAGCTTCGAAGAATGCGGCAGCGTGGACAGTGTTCTACAGACTTGGGAACTGCGGTCCGAGTGGAACGGCCTTGAAGAAACAACGCTTCCGCGACCTTACGAAGTTGGAGCACCTCCTCCAGGTGCGCCCGGAGGAATGGGGGCTGGTTAGCCCCCTCATTTAATCCGTCAGAAAGTGATACATCCCTAAAACATTCTCATTTAGCCAGTTGTATCCAGCCCAATGCGCAAAGTCTGGAATCTCGATACTGGTGCGCATTTCTTCCAGTGATTGCCCATCATCAATAGCCTGAGACACGGCGTCTTCCAATTGTTGAAAATAACCGCGCAGCTCAGCGATGCTATCTGCATTTCCAAGTGGGCCGTGGCCAGTCGTGACGTATTCGTAGTCTCTGGCAATCACTTCGGTTGATTCGATCGCCGCCATCCATTCTGGATACATGCCATTTTCAAAATCCATCTCTCGGAAGGGGAGGCGTCCGAAGGTGATGTAGTCCACCAGGAACATTACGCTATCCTCGGGAAAGCTTATCCGGCTCACATCATCGGAATGATTCATCTCTCCAACCCAGGTGGCAGTGACTTGCTTTCCGCCCAGCTCGATTTTTAGATGCTCGGTATAGGTGATATTGGGAGGCTGTACAAATGATAAGGGGCCTCGAACAATTTCTGCTCCGTTAAGAAGGCGATCTCCGTTTTCGTCGAACGCATCGAACTGGAGTTGGGAGATACTGTCGCCCGCTTCACTTTGGTCAACAAAGCCGTCTCCGTTAGAGTCCAGCGCAGCAACTGGTGCGTATTGCCCAATTACATTGGATAGAGTTGTGCTTTCTGGGGGCATTGCCAAGTTCTTTAGCATATTGGCGTGGCCCACATATTGAGCGGTGTCTGCAAAGACAGCTCCGCCCGACGCGTGATCCCAGTGGTTATGGCTATAAACGACATATCTTACCGGCAGGCCGAATCTGGTATCGAGCTCGGTTTTTAACCATTCAGCGAATTCGGCATTAAGAGGGTCACCCAAAATAATTCCCTCGGAAGTCACCATAAAGGCGGTATTGTGATTGTTGTTCTGAGCACGATACACATCGCCTGCAATGTGGCTGATCACGCGTTGTGGTGCATTCTGAGCGCTGGCCGTATTTACCAGAAAAAATAGGCACAGGCCGACAAAGATCAAAATTGAGTGGCACAGGTTTTTCATTGGATTCCCCCTTCCTCGAATCGATATCAATCAGGGTAGCATCAGACAATCTGAAATATCCTATTTTGGTCTCATCCCTTAACGATTCTTACCTTTCCCTCTTCCTTTCCCTCTCCCTCTCCCTCTCCCTCTCCCTCGTGATATTTAAGTATCTTATATGACCCTAGATACCAGCACTAAGCTGGGAAAATAAAATGCTATGGACAATACGCAATCCACGGTTGTGAGAATTCCAAAATGATCTTGAAACCAAGGTTGTTTCCGTAAATAGAAATCTATACTCCAGACCACTGCAATCACTCCAGGAAGACCGAACACGCCCAATGACCAATGGGTCGCGCCAACATCATGGATAAATTTGCCATAGAAAATTGTGCTCGAGTACCAAAATGCTAAAAAAATTAGCGTAGAAATAACAAGTCTAAGGGCGACGTTTTGCATTCAATTCCGCTTCTGATTTACCCAGTTGTCCGTTCCTGAAAATCCTCGTACAAACTTATCAAGTGGATTGATTTGTAAAACCTACGAACAACCAACAATCGTTGACCTCAGAGAATCGGTACTCGATGTTGAAGCCGCTGTCGGGACTACGAAAGATTACATTTATTGCACGCCCATTGTTTTCAGTGATTTGCTCAGCACCGATTGATATAGCGTAGTCATACGAGTCGATGAAAATATCGACATGTTTCTGCAACGAGGTCTGATCTAACACCTCTCGTCTAAGTGTTGGCTCATAGCCGTCATCCACAAGGTACGAATAGTTGAACGGAGCGTTAACCGGCTGCCCATTCAATAAATCGCCAAATATAGATTCTTCGTTGAAATCGCGAACACAATCCGCCTGAACAGAAACCATAGGGAGCGCAAAGATAAGGAGTGTAGAGAGGCTAACGTCACGATTCATGCTTAGCTTTCCATGTTGTGCTTGTCCAAGTGTGAGAAGGCATGAGAGCCTATGTTCCTATGCAATGCATTTCTTAGCCCAACTCAATTGGAGATGAGGCATATATTTCTGTTTCACACACAGCCAAACTCTTTCCGGGCTGCTTGATACATGTGAACGCTGGGATGGGTCTTCCAAGAATTTCAGACGCCTCTTCTCGATTCCCATCAGTATGACGCTCAGGCTGTTCCAACAAAATCTCTCCATCAGTTGTTCGGATGATGGAATAGCTGCTTTCGGAGCACCCCGTTCCACCGCACATATGATTCACGAGAATTACACTCTCATCGAGAGAATTGGTAGTGCATGAAACCTGCAGGAAATCTTTTCTAACATGAAAGGGATAGGTTCTTTCGTTGTCGACGGATAAAACCACTAATGAAAAATACGGATAGCTGCTTGTTGCGCTATTTAGAACTTGAACCTGGGAATCCCCACAAGGGATAGAATTTCCAGGGGCGACAGTCGTCTGTGCCGAACTATGGGAAGTCAGGAAAAAGAGCCAAAGTATTAGTAGATAGGAGATCGGCGAACAATATCGAATATCCATACTCACTGCTTCGTCCAAGTCTTGTTGTTTAATTCGCTCACGAGAATACATGAGATTACTTGAGAAGCTCTGCCAGCGTTCAGCGTTTTTGCGAATCATCATTCAGCAATTTAGAAAATAGAATAGTCGGAGGAGGGTCTCCTCCGTCCATTTCTGTGCCGCTAATCTGAAAGCCTTCTTGAATGTTCAAAATCATCATCTTTGGAAATGAATTTCGGGAATTAGTGAGAATTTTTTCGTATCCCTGTTCTTCACACCATTGGTGCTGTCGCTGCAACAATTCCCGCGCAATACCCTGTCTTCTGTATTCTGGCCGGACGCAACCCAACCAGCTAAAAAATGTGCCCTGCCATCTTTCGTAGCCAAGTTTGAACCCCACAACCTCGTTGGCGTTTTTGGCCAGTATCACCATGGGATGGGATTTAGTGCGAACACGCTCTGGAAAGTTCGGCTCTGGATATTGTTCGCCAAATGTCTCAGAGATAAGACGAGCCATGGCCTCAATTACAGAATCGGCGATGTCGTTTTGGTGCATTGTGAAGATAAACTTCATCTAATGTCATATCTCCTTCGCTGTGGGCTTGGTATTAGCCAAAGTACCACGCACTAGAGCTCATGAGAATGCATGAAAAACCAAATTGGGAAAGGTCGTGCAACCTGTAATTGGTACCTTGATGGCAATAGATATAACCTGACAAGAATTCAATTTCTTCCGAGATAGAGGCGACATGCTTAATCTTCTTGGCTTTGCTCGATCAAAAGCTATCTTGTGCATAGCTTCCGCGCTGGTATCAATTTCTCTCATTGGATGCACGAACTATCCAACGTCCGCCGGAATCGAGTTAGCCGATGAGGCTGGTGCATCAAGAATCAATACACCAGCACGAATTCTTTCGGCCTATCACGGCCTGGATTCACTGCCTGCACTGGGTACGGGTCTTTGCGGGATACGGATTACCGGCGAGGATGGAATGCCCGTCGTCTTTTCTGTTCAGATTGATAACGATTCGATTTCGCCGGAGGTATTCGCAGTTGAAACTTCCGCTGAAGATATTGTGACACCAGTTTGCGCGACGCTTAGACCGGCAGTGGAACCTCTCGAGCAACGAACGATTCTTCTTGTCGGACCTTTTAGTAGCAGTGATTCACATCCCACTGGGGTGGAGGTAGTAGGGGAGCTCAAAGGTCGCAACGGCAATTCGCTGCTTGGATTGCGTATAGGAGAGGTCACTGCGCTCGCCGCTGGCCCAAGCCTGGTATTTGCCGAGCGGTTTTCGCCAAATACGCGGGGGATAGCAGGTGAGTGCCCGGAAGAATCAGTTCAGGCCATTCAACTAACCTGGGAAGGCGGGGTTACCGGGCCTCAGGGAGAAGATCTGGCTGAGGAGCAACGAACGGCTATCTCTGTGCTGCTCGAAAACGGTGATCTAGTGCACCCGATCTCGCTTGGTGAAGATGATCCCGACAATCACATAATTGCCTGCTTGGCAGAAAGCAGTAGGGCTGTTTCGGTGAGTGTTCTGCCGGGATATTTCCACGACCCGGGCGACGATGCGAATCCCGCTACTAGCATAGTGGTTGGCTATTGATCCATGTGTGGTCGTTACAACATCATCGACGATCCAGTTATTCATGTACTGCTGGATATTTTGGGGGTCGATCTCGGGCCTCTCCCGACTCGACTCAATGTCGCTCCAACCGAGTCTGTGCCCGTAATCCATCGGCATGAAGGCCGTAATCAATTGTCGGAAATGCGGTGGTGGTTAGTTCCTCATTGGTCCGATGGACCCTCACAGAAATACGCCATGTTCAACGCGCGATGCGAAAATCTTGAGAAAAGCAGGGCGTTTAAAGGGCCTTTCAGTCGACGCCGTGCGGTTATTCCGGCGAGTTCATTTATTGAATGGCAGAAACAGGAGGGCGGCAAGCAACCCTATTTGATTCAGGCCGAAGATCAGGCGCTAGCCTTTGCAGGACTATGGGATTATTGGAGCGATGGCACTGACCACCTGCTCTCATGCACCATAGTGACCACGGAGGCGTCAGAGGCTTTTCGGCCGATTCATACAAGGATGCCAGTGATACTGGATCAGGAAAGTCTTGATATTTGGCTTGACGAAGAGTCCTCCCCGGAGGTGCTCAAGCCGATGTTCAAGCCCTTCGCTGGTTCGTTAATTGCGACACCGGTAGATCGAAGGATTGGTAATTCTCGATTTAAAGAAATGCCAGAGCCCTTAGGTGATTCCTATGAAATTAGCCAGAAATAAAAACTCACGAGATTGCTAGAGGATTTTTACAGATAAATAGGAGTCGCTTGAGGCATGCACTTGGTAACCGGAGAAATAGGGGAGCTCTATCAGAGGAGTTTGATTTCTCAAGAGGTTGATTCTGCCGAGTCTGACTAATGGGTCATTGAGTAGATAACCGCATTGGTTCCCAGCCGAAACGCATCGGTTGAGGGTTTGAGTGGCATTGATCCGTCGCCGTACCAATCCCAGAAATTGGCCAGATCGTTATTGTGTCCCGCCATAATGGCCAGGCGGCCATCGTCGGTGTAAATGCCATAGTAGGTTATGCCGCCTCCAGGCACATACTGTGACATGGCTTGCAGGTTCTCCAGCGTTTCATGGGCGCGAAAAACAATGTGATTTTCGTCTATGGGCACAAAGACTCTTTCAGGAAATGCTCTGCGCACCTGTGATTCCATCTGATCCCACTGTCGAGTTCCATCGAAGTCGTCCATGATGATGGTGCCGCCTCTCAGTATGTATTCACGCAGATGCCTGACTTCAATCTCAGATAGCAGCATTTCCCCAGGCTCTGAAAGGTAGACAAAGGGGAAATCAAAAATTTTCTCATCGCTTAGGTCGACGATCTGGAAAGAGAATTCCTCGACATCAATAGAAGTAGACCTTTCCAGAAAAGAATTAAGGTGCCGATCTGAGCCCGGGTAGTTGTGAGACCAGCCGGGATAATTACTAAAACTGTTCGAGTTAAATCTCAGGCGTGCAACAACAAGTTCCGTGTTGGGCGGACTATTCTGAGCGGTGCTTCGAAAAGAACCACCAAAAAACTGCGCTTGAACGGGCTGAATAAAACTGCCAAAGGCCACCCATATTGCGAAAATCAGAATATATTGCAGTCGAGACATAAGTCGGACATCTACGAAAACGTCTGGGGAAATATATCAGTCGGTTTGATAAGGGTCGAACCCGATACTCAATACTCAACAGATATTCACAAAGGCAGTGTAAAATCTGGCTGATTAGGTTTAGGAGGAGCTGTAGTGCTCGAATTTCCACAACCAGCAAAGGAAGATCCAAGAATCTTTATTGAAGATACGGATGCTTCTCTGCCTGAAAAACTCAATCCAAATACTCGCTACGCCTTTTTCAGCACCATTGCTACGGGTGGCAAATCCTTAATCAAATCCTGTAAAGATCTCCACTTGGGGCGGACTATTGCTTACAAGACGCTTCGCCCCGAATTTGTCGACGATCCCATTGAGAATAATCGGTTATTAAGAGAAGCGCGTATCTCGTCAATGTTGCAGCACCCCAATACAGTTCCGACATATGAACTGGGGCGAGACAATCGAGGCAGCTATTACTTCACGATGAAGCTGGTGCATGGCTATACCCTGCGCGAAATTCTCAACTATAGAGAGCGCTACGACTTGGGTCAGTTGATGGATGTTGTTATCCAAATAGGATTGGCCTTAGGTTACGCCCATTCCCATGGTGTTCTGCATAGAGACATAAAACCAGACAACATTCTTATAGGGCCCTTCGGAGAGGTGCTACTTCTCGATTGGGGGCTGGCAAAAGTATGGAGTAAGGAAGGTGAAGCTGATCTGTCCGAGGCGGAAATTGACGAGTTTGATGCCGAGCAGGGAATGACGGGTCAAGGCAAGCTTCAGGGCACTGTCATGTATATGTCACCTGAGCAAATTAAGCGCGACCCCTCTATCGGCTATTCATCGGATATTTACAGTCTTGGAGCCGTACTCTACGAAGTTCTGTCTGGTCAGACTCCCTTTACTGGGGACAAGATACAGGCGCTGTTGCTGCAGATAGAAAATGATGTGCCCGCCGACCCTCGAGAGGTGGCTGGCTTTGCTATACCCAATGTACTTGCGACTTTAGCCATGAGTTGCCTGCAAAAGGACCCGCAAACAAGGCCTTCTTCAGCCGAGGAAGTTGTGCGCATTATGCGAGAGAATTGGCGTATCTCGGAAAGCTAGCGAGTGGTAATTCCTGTTTCTTCCTGGGCAATAATTCTTTCGTGGTTAGGCAAACGTAGGGATAGGCTAAAAATCTTTGTGTAAAGGATTGATGTCTCTAATAGACAGGAATCCCCGGAGAAAAATAGACTGCGGACTACCATAGGGGGAGATTATGTTCGAACAATTCAACACCAAAAGGAGTGCATTTGTAGCACTTCTGTCAGCTCTTTTGTTTTACCCGCAGGCAGTTCTGTCTCACCACGGGGCAAACAACAACCCTGAAATGTATCTGGCAGAGAATCTGGTTCGCATAGAAGGCAGTGTCAGCAGAGTTTTTTGGCGCAACCCCCATCCAAGAATTATGGTCACTTCAGTTGACGAGTCCGGCGAAGAAATGGAGTGGGAGCTTGAAATGGGCTCCAATGTAAATGGCTACAACGCTATGGGTATTAGCGCCGATTTTGTAAAAGTCGGTGATCGAGTTCGAGCGGCAGGCGTGGTCTCACGTCGTGATCCAAGCTCGATGGGACTACAGAATTTACTTCTCCCCAATGGTGAAGAACTCGTTACCCGAAATAACAGTCCAACGCTTTGGTCGGATGACCGTATCTCCTCTGAACGGCGCGGTCCTACAGCAGAGCAAATTCGTGAAGCCGAAGCTACTGCCGATGGGCTGTTTCGTACTTGGGGCCGGCGCACTGGACCTCGTCCGAGCCCAGAGGAATATTCACACCTCTTGACGGAGGAGGGCAGAGCGATGCAGGAAGCCTACGACTTCGCATTTGACAATCCTGAGTTGGACTGCCAATCAGGTCTAGCCTCAAACATGTTTGATCCAACCCCGATGCAAATCATTAATAACGGGGACCACCTTGTGATTTACACTGAGGAATACGACCTTATGCGTTCTGTATACATGACCGACGACCGTCCGGAACCTGAATACTCGAATCTCGGCTATTCTGTGGGCCGTATGGAGGGTGAGGTACTGGTGGTAGAAACCAGTCACATCGATTGGCCAAACTTTGATCCATACGGTACGCCACAATCCAGGGAAATGACCTATGTGGAGCGCTTCTGGGTCGCGGAGGATGACAGCCGACTGCAGTACCGTATCGAAGCAACGGATCCTGTCTATTTAACCGACACGATCATGCTAGAGAGAGAATGGATGTGGCAGCCGGGTGTGCAAATGGTGGAGTTTAACTGTGCCGCTGAAGTAGCTGCCGACTAACTTTTCTTTTCTTTCATTTTAGATTTAAAAAGCCCAGCTCTGAGTAGCTGGGCTTTTTCATGGGCGACTTTTGTAAAGAGACTTGCGCTCAATACACTCTTATTAGAGTCTTAATTCTCGGATTTAAATCGAGCCAGGCTTAAAGGGGTAAGCACATGCGCATTTTATTATTTTCTCTCTCCGTTCTGATCCTATTGCTTAGTTCTAGCGCAGCCTTTTCCCAAGCGACCGGTGTTTCAACGCCAGAAATGACGATGGTAAACTTTAACGACGGCGAGCCGAGAGTGATGGCAGATGGTCGAATCGTGCATCGCGTCAGCGCCGCCACAACTGGCCTTGTCTATGTCGAGTGGCCCGAGGGATCTTCGACTACGCCGCACAATCACGCCAATGAACTGGTATTAGCAGTCGTGTCAGGTAGTCTTCGCGCCATCAGTGGGGATAAGGAATTCATAATGGAGGCCGGTGATGTTGTCATTATCCCGGCCTGGGTGGAACACAGTTATACAGCCTTGGAAGACACACTGACTTACGAAGCATCGGGGCCGGGCTAAAACGAGAAACTTGCATACTTGCTAATTCAACTGGGGGACTAATGTACTTTTTAACAAAGATCAGATGGGTGCTAACAGCGCCTCTATTAATTGCAGCATTTTTTGTTCATTCGCAGGAATATGGCTCTACCGATTTTGAAGCCACTGGTCTGCCCGAGGCACACGAAGCCTTTACCCTGGGGCTTCTAAAGATGCATAACTTTGAATATGCAGATGCTTTAGAGTCATTTAAAGAAGCACAAGCTATAGACCCCAATTTTACGATGGCCTATTGGGGCGAAGCTCTCGCCTACGATCAATTCTTCTGGCATCGGCATGATCTAGAAAAGTCTCGAGCCGCGATGGCCAAGCTTGGAAGTACAGCTGAAGAGAGAGCATCCCGAGCGGTTACTCAAAGAGAGAAGGACTACTTACATACTATTGAAGTTCTTTTTGGTGAGGGAAGCGAGCATGAGAGGGAAGTGGCCTATTCTGATGCCCTCCAAGCCCTCCATGAGAAATATCCCGAAGATCTTGATGCGGCTGCATTTTATGCTCTGTCCATATTAGCGACTAGCTATGACGGACGAGACTACGCTCGCTATATGAAGGCTGGGGCTATAACGGAAAGTATTTTGGCGGTGAACCCCCGGCATCCAGGGGCACTCCACTACAACATTCACAGTTATGACGACCCAATCCACGCGCCTCTCGGGCTGCGTTCCGCCAAAACCTATAACGAAGTAGCCCCTTCTGCCGTGCATGCGCTGCATATGGGATCTCATATTTACTATGCTTTGGGCATGTGGGAGCTAGGTGTTGAGCGAAACATCCGTTCCTATGAGGAAGATGTTTCTCGCCAAGCTGATCCAAACGATCCATATGGTGGGCAGGCCTATCACGCGCTAACCTGGGTCCCCTATGGTTATCAGCAGATGGGTGATTTTGAAACAGCGAGAGAATATATCGGTCGAATTGAAAAGCAGGTTGAGCAATATGGTGATCAGGCGTCAGTGCACCGAAATCACTATGTCACAACTAGAGCCTCCTTCCTTGTGGATTCTCTGGATTGGGATGGAGATTTGGCGGATGTACAGATTAGCCATGACGGACTTAGTGACTACGCCATAACAACTGACCTCTATGTGGATGGATTAGTGGCTTTAAACAGAGGCGATGTAGATAAAAGTCGCTCAGCCTTGAGAATGATGAATATGCACGCCGGTGAAGAGATGGGCGGTATGAGTTCAATGGAAGGCATGGTGATGACGTCAGCCAGGAGAGCGGATACGGCTCCACTCTTGTTACGTCTGGCGCTCGAAGGACAAATTGAGCTTGCCAGCGGAAATGCCGAAAAGGCAGTTGAACTGATTTCTCGTGCCGAGCAGATTGAGGGTGCGTTGGCCTCCGAATATGGCCCGGCAGTGCCTGTGCAACCTATGGCGGAACTTTTGGCCGACGTCTACAGAGAGACTGGCGATAATGAAATGGCTCGCAAATATTACGAGCTCTCGCTAACCCGAGCTGTTGGTAGACATCGCTCGCTTGAGGGATTGGCCAAACTGTCGGACTAACAGTAAAACTGTATTCGAGGTAAAAACTGCCGAACCAAAAGGGTTCAATTTTCAGGTTCAATTCGGGCCTCTTTAGCAACAAGTTATTCAACTCTGGGGGCTCGATGTTTTCTATCCAAAGGCAAAACCTGACTGTTCTGCTTTCTCTTTCTTTGTGGGCTGGCGTTGTTGCGGCCCAGCAGAACCCGCTGCTGCTAACCAACGGAAAAATTCTTACGCTCGATTCGGAAAACTCCATTGCTTCCAGCATGCTCCTATACCGGGGTCAGATTGAAGCCGTCGATGATCTATCCCATGGCCTGATTCGGGACGCAGAAGTTTTGGATCTTGAAGGGCGGACTGTAATTCCCGGTATGTATGACTCCCATATGCACTTTATCCGAGGCACCTTGCGACCTGGCTACGATATGCGTCGAGTTGAAGAAGCCAGTTCCATAGCGGAGTTGCTCGAAGAAATTGAGGACCACTCTTCGCAGGTGCCGGCAGGGGAGTTTATTACCGCGATAGGCGGTTGGGATCCGATTCAGTTTCTTGGTGAAAACCGGTTTCCCACTTTGGATGAGCTCGACTCTGTGGCAACCGAACACCCTTTCTATATGCATCTGCGTGCAAACGGTCCAGCGGTTACCAACTCTCTAGGCAAAACCATTCTTGAGAACGCCGGTATCGAGGTCGCAGAAGATGGAATGATTACCACTGGCGAACAGGCTGTTGCTGCTTTCAATTATCTTAAGAGCCAACAAACAGATGAAGACAGAGTCCGAGGCGCTCGTGATTTTATGCATTACGCTAATAGCCTTGGTTTGACCGCTGTCCGGGACCATGGTGGTACACCAATAGCCGGCGCTCAGCTTTTTGAACCCTATAACGACTACGACACCATGCTTGACCTCTGGCGCAACGATTTGATGAGTATGAGAGTGCGGCTTGGATTAATGAATTCGGATGAGATGGTAGGTGATGGCACCGGAAACTCGGGCGTCGAACAGAGATTGCGGAATAATTTCATGGGCCTGGGTGACGACATGCTTAAAGTTTCCGGGTTGGGGGAGAACAACGTCAGAAACGCAACAGGTGAAGCTTTCGTCAATATGGCTAAATTGGCCGCTCAAGCTGGTTGGAGTTTGGAGCAGCACTCTTCTCAGCTGGCTCAAAACGAATTTCATATTGCAGCCTTTGAGGCGGCAAACGAAGTTGCCTCAATAGAAGACCTTCGTTGGACGCTTACCCATGTGCAGCAAATTACTCCTGATATTGCACAGCGCCTCTTAAATTTGGGCGGCGGCGTAACCGTTCAGGTGCATCGGTATTTGAATAGAGGGAATGTCACCAATAATCAGGGTGGCCCACCTCTGCGAATGCTGACAGATATGGGAGTTCCCATCGGTGGTGGAACGGACAGCACAAATGCACAACCCATGAATCCCTGGTACTCCATCTATTACATGGTAACGGGCAAAAATGTTGGCGGATACGAAGTAAACGCTGGGCAGCAACTTACGCGTATGGAAGCTCTACGTACCTACACCATGGGTAGCGCCTGGGTTACGAAAGATGATGAGAAGTTTGGTTCTCTCGAGGTGGGTAAGCTTGCCGACCTAGTGGTGCTAAATGAAGATTATCTGGAAGTCTCGGATAGCGAGATTCGAGACTTGAGTTCAGTTCTGACTCTGCTCAATGGGGAGATTGTTTATACTGACCCGAGCGTTAACCTGATGGCGCATTGAACTGAATTTTGTTGTCAGTATTTAAGGAATAAGGAATGAAGCGGTTTAAGGTTCTACTCTTTGTCGTTGCTAATCTCTGCGTCTCTGCGAGCATTGCTCAAATGTATCCTGCCGACGGCAATGTCGGTGTGCCGGGAGAGGAGATGTTCCAGGCCTGCGGATTTTGCCACGGCAATCAGGGGCAGGGCCGTCAACGTCTGGACGCGCCGCCCATTGCGGGTCTGCAAGCATGGTACGTGGAACGCCAGCTCAACAATTTCGACAACGGGGTTCGCGGCCAACATTCAGAAGACCTTCCCGGTGCACAGATGGATATTATTTCCGTGATGTTGCGAAATGAGGCAACAGTCGAGAATGTTGCAGCTTATGTGGAAACTCTGGAACCGGGAGGCCCGCGCATGACTATTGGACCTCCCGGGCAAGAGCGCCCCGAGCCCTTGGAACGGCCTTTTACCTGGGAGTCCGAATATGCTTCTCTCGATGTGCCAGAGCCAGGCAATGCCGAACGTGGCGGGAATTTATATAACGCCGTCTGCCTCGCCTGCCATGGCGCAACGGGGCTTGGCTTGGAGACTCTGGGCGCGCCTAACTTAACCGTATTGCCCGGTTGGTATATGGAGCGGCAGATGGAGTATTTCCGCGACGGTATTCGCGGGGCCGACACTCGGGACAGCTATGGTCAACAGATGGCGGCTTTCGCACAATTTCTCGCAGACGATCAGGCAATCGCTGATGTGGTTGCTTACATCGAAACTCTATAGAACTCATTGGATCGGAAGTGACTCAGATGAAACCTGTACTTAGATCAACCGCCTTTCTAATGGCATTTTTCTTTTCACACTTAAGTTCAGCAGCGACTCTCGCAGAGCTCAAATTAATAGCACCCTTGGAAGAAGAGCGGGGCTGGTGTGTCGATCTTTTTGCCCACCTAACCGGGGGACTGCCTATTGGCGGTTTCCAGGGGCACAATTGCTTTTCCTATTTCAACGAAACTCCGACGGAGGATCAGGGCTTTGATGCCGAGATGTTTCTGCAGGAGGGAGTGATCCGTCTAGCCTATTTTGATATTTGTATGACGGTGCATGAGCCCAGAGCGGGTTCCTTTGTCGCCTCGGAGCCTTGTACCGGAGAAGATGTTCAGAAGTTTGATATCCAGGAGAGTGGGGAGATTGTTTCGGTCTCTTCTCCTAGCCTTTGCCTAACAGCGGGAACGAGGTTGGTGACTGGCGGCGGTGGTGATCCAATTCATCTAATCCGTGGGCTAACATTTGAGGAGTGCGATGCGGCAATTGCGGAGAGACAGCAATGGGAACTGCGCTATCAGTGGGAAGGGCCAGAAGAGGCCACCTTGCCTAGACCCTATAATTAGCCAGACTCTATTTTTAGAAAACAATTAGAACCCCATAAATAAAAAAAAGAGGCCAGTTGGCCTCTTTTTTTAGATGCCTTACTGCTACTCGAAAATAACACTTTGATTGGAAAAATTGACGCGGATATTAAAAGTGCCCTCGTTAAGGCTCCAGCGCCTGAGGGTGTATGTCCGCAACCCGTTTGCATGCATTGGGTCTGAGTCGGCAATTTCTCGTGCGTGCTCAAAGGAATCCGCACGAATAATAATCAGTCCTGAAGTGGGTGGACCTCCCTCGACGCCTTCTTCACGCAGAGATCCGGCACCAAACATAATGCCTCTTCTTTCAAGATCATCCTGGTGGGCGAGGTGGGACTGCATGAAGTTTCCGGCCTCTGATGCTCGTTCGGGAACTCCTGTTGTTTCGATCACATACAAAGCCATGCGCAGCGGATTGCGTTCTTGTGCTAGAGCCGGTTGGATACTCGCAAAGACCAATATCGCCAGCATGCTTAAAGCCTTAATCACTCTAATTTTCATTTTCTGTCCCTTCCCCACAATCAAAAAATTGAATCTCCATTCTAGACCTTTGCACTAGACCTTCGCCCCATGGTCGCGCCCAACTTAGCAAAAGTTTTCAATCTAAAGCAGTTGGCGCTTAAGTGAAGGGAAGGCTAACATCTAGGTTATTCTCTGAGACTTGATTTGTGAGGCAGAACTTCTTGCGTAAAGATTCTAATAACCGACTAATCGCGTTGATGCTTCTGCTATTTCTCTCGAGTCTGGCGGCGCAGTCTCTAGCACAGTCGCAGGCAGAGAAGTTTAACGATGCCCGCTATGCCACCTATCGAACTTGGGCTTTGGCTCCGCCCTGGGCTGAAAATGGATACAAGATTGTTTCCTTTATTCCGGAGAGCTATTTGCTCTTCCTCTCAGACGACGATCCTATCTATGTCTCCGGTCAAGAATACCGACTTGCTCTGACTCAAGACGGCGCAGAGGTCTTGGTCTTTTCCGAAGCTATATCTGAGCTGAGCTTTCAACGTTCCGTAGGCGACCATCAAGTAATTTTTAACGCTGACTATTTGCTTTGTAAGACAGTAGGTTGTTCTCCTGCTCTGGAAAGAGATTGGCTTGTGGCTCGGGGTGAGGCATTTCGGATCACCTCTTCGAGTCAGAGCTTGATCACCTTAAGAGGAACTCGTGCAGGGCAAGTTGTAGAGGGATATGTGACACCCTCTGAATTAGATCGGCTGGCTCGTGTGGGTAAGGTCACTCGAGCAGATTTGCCGCAGCCGAGATACCAGATTGACAAGTATCTAGTGCCAACACTTTCTACAACCTGCGGACAAAGAAGAGAAGTTGGCGAGCAGATTCTGCTATCTGAAGAGGATATGGTCACGCGGGATTTGATCGAGCTGATTCCCATCGCACAGGCCAGCACAGAAGGACTTGAAGAAGAGCCTGAAAGTGAAAACGAAGAGACCGAACAGCTTTCCAGCACTGAGATAACCATTACCAGTGGATTTGGTGGGGAAGGCTATGCCAACGCTTTTTATCTCTACCGAATACGCAACTTCGAAACCGTATTTGATTCAGAAGAAGGCTATTTTGAAGTGGCCACTGCCCTGAAGATCGATTGCACCAGTTACGAGGATGGTTCCTATACGGAGAACTTTATTCAGCATATGACCTTGGTCAATTCCAAGAATTTCTTTAATGGTCGGCCAATACCCAATGAAATACCCATCGACTATTTCGATACACCGAGAGACTTGCTGGATTACACAGGTGACGCCTACATGGTTAGCATCAACAAACCAGACCACTTCGAAGACGCACTGGAAATTCTGACCAGTCGCATAGGAGACAGACAGCTGTCAGGCTTTCTGCTCACCGAGCTGAACCGCAGTTGCCGATCCAGTATGCGCAACCCTTATTCCGAAAGTCCCTGCGTTTCCTACGACTATTAGTCGAACCGCTAGGGGCGGCAAGAACGCTGGGGCAAACCATCTCTTTTTCAAGAGCGATACTGTCACCTCTTTGACGTCGGTCAAGCAAATTCCCAAATAACTTTTTGAGGCCTACTCCCTCATTCTCAGGTTGATGAAGATCAAATTTCTTCAGCCAATCTGGCGGGATGATGTGCTTATCCAATAAGGGAGAAATCAGATGAATTCAAAATTTTTTATATCTTTATTACTTGTCTCAGGATTGGGACTTGGCGCGCATTCGGTTGTTGCTCAGGACGAAGTGCAAGATTTGGCCAATACCTGGGTAGCGGCCTACAACTCATTTGACGGCGACGCTCTGGGCGATCTTTATACCGACAACGCCCACCTCTATGTGCACGGCTCACCTATGGTAATTGGGAGGGAGAGTATTCAGGCATTTTGGGAAGAGGATTTTCAGATCGATGTGCCTATGACTTTACTCACTGTGACCCACAGCGTGGAGGGGTACGACATGATGTTGGTTCACGGCAACTATCAGGTAGTAGGTCGAGACACTGGCGAGCTTCTAGGGTCCGGACGTTTTGCTCATATTTGGCATGATGTCGAAGGTGGGTGGAAGTTGGATCAAGACCTCTGGAACCAGCCATACGACTAGAGCCCCAGTCGGGCATGGAAACCCAGCGCATCAGCTGGGTTTTTTTGTTCCAAATAATAATTCGTATATCTATCGCATCACTCCCTCTTTGTGCTGATAGGAAGTGTGGTCTCTGGCTAGTACTCGTATAATCGCTTTTTTTGAAGTGAGCGCTCTTCAACTTGAGTGAGCTATGACTACCCTTTATGTAGATTCCGGTAATACCAACGTGAAATGGCGGATGGGTGAAGTGGAAGAGGTATTTACCTCGCCGTCGAACTCGCCAAAGCTATTTGACTGGATACTAGGCAATAGAGCAAAGCTGGAATTTGTAGCAGTTAGCAGTGTTCAGACAGACAAGTGGAATCTTGAGTTGCAGCAATTCTGCCAACAACAGGAGTTAGAGCTCTGGTTCGCCAGCTCGCCGGCAGAGGCGCAGGGACTACAATCCGCCTATTCCTCTGCTGAACAACTCGGTGTGGACAGGTGGTTGGCGCTATTGGCGCTTTGGTGCCGATTTAGAAATGGTTTTTTGTTAGTTGACTCTGGTACAGCGATCACCCTGGATGTGGTCGATAACCAAGGCCAGCATTTGGGCGGCTTTATCTTGCCGGGGCTGGCGTTGCAGAGGGCTACATTAATGCAGGCAAGTGAAAACCTTGCGGCCTTAGTTAAATCCACTCCAACTTATAGTTCCTCCCTTGGCAAAAATACAGCTGAGGCCATCGACCATGGAGTCATCGCCTCAACAGTAGCTCTGATTGAAAAACAATTACGGCTCACGGGTTGCCCTGAAGAGAGGCTAATATTCGCTGGAGGAGGAGCTGGCGCACTGCGAGACGAGGTGGGCGCAGGTATTCTTGTAGAGGGCTTAGTATTACAAGGTTTATCCCTCGCTTGGGATAGGCATCGGGCATTGGAGGAAAATAACGAATCATGAAGTGGATGGCGCTAATCTTGATTGTTGCCAATATGGCTGCCTTCTACCTTTTTCATGACGATGATAGTCAGGAGGCTGTTAGCGATTTGCCGCGGCCTGTTGGCGCCGCTCGCCTAATATTGATTGATGAGCTGAATTTCACCGAGCGCGACGCATTGCGGATTCAGGAAGATGAGTCCCGACAAGTCAGCGCGCCAGCTCCTGATAGTTTTAACCTGCTTCGACAACCCTTGGTTGGAGAGGACGAGGTTGTTCAAGCGCAGCCCTTTGAGCCCGAACCTGAACCTGAACCAGAAATCGATCCAGCACTGGAAGGCCTCTGTGAAATTTTGCGCGCGGATCAAAATCAACTGAGCCGAATTGTTGAACGACTCGAAGCCGTCGATATGAATCCCTATATAGTGGAAGAGGTGGTTGAGAGCCCTGGTCCTATCATGGTGTATATCCAGCCTTTTGATTCATACCGAGAAGCCTCACTAGAAATAAACGTGCTTCGCCGGGAGAACGTTGAGAGTTTTATTATCGCCGATGGCGAATTGCAAAACGGTATCTCTGTCGGAGTATTTGGAACCCAGGAAAATGCGCTTACCAGGGCCAACCAGATGCAAGCTCTTGGGTACCAGACTGGAGAGTATCAATACACCGTTGAAAACTCTGAATATTTGGCCCATTTACCCCTTCAGGAATCGATAAATCTGTCAGCAAATTATTGGCTCGAACTGGAGTCAGATTTCCCTTCACTAAACCGCGAGCAAAATTCCTGTTTTTAGGTTGCTTCGGCGCATAAGTTTCAATAGAATCCCGCCTCCACTGCGCCCAGCCAATTTGGTTGGGCTATTTGAGTAAAGCTGGTGTAGCTCAATTGGTAGAGCAGCTGACTTGTAATCAGCAGGTCGGGGGTTCGACTCCTCTCACCAGCTCCATCAAATTTGGCCGAGTTGTCAGGTGGAGTTATAAGAATTTGAGTTTGGTGGGGTTCCCGAGCGGCCAAAGGGATCAGACTGTAAATCTGACGCGAAAGCTTCGGTGGTTCGAATCCACCCCCCACCACCAAGTTTTAGGTCGGGGAGAGAGAATCTTTCTTGAGACTGGGAAATGCTCTGGAAAGAGCAGGTGAGAACCGGAATTGGACTCGCCAATTGAGTTAGGTACGGCGGGTATAGTTCAGTGGTAGAACGTCAGCCTTCCAAGCTGAATATGCGGGTTCGATTCCCGCTACCCGCTCCAACCCTTCTTAGTGAAGAGTGAGCGGACAAGGGTTTGCTCATATAGCTCAGTCGGTAGAGCACTTCCTTGGTAAGGAAGAGGTCACCGGTTCAAATCCGGTTATGAGCTCCAAATTTTTGGGTAGTTATAGGTAGGTGGTTGATTTTCAGGTTTGGAATGAATCATCAAATTAAATTGCAATACAGGCTGACTTGAGGAGAAGCTAGAGATGGCAAAAGAGAAGTTTGAGCGGAGTAAGCCGCACGTAAATGTGGGCACCATTGGTCACGTCGATCACGGTAAAACTACACTGACGGCTGCGCTAACACGCGTATGTGCAGAAGTATGGGGTGGTGATGCGGTTGCATTTGACGGTATCGATAACGCACCAGAAGAAAGAGAGCGTGGTATTACCATTGCGACTTCTCACGTGGAATATGAATCACCAACGCGTCACTACGCACACGTTGACTGTCCAGGACACGCCGATTATGTGAAAAACATGATTACTGGTGCTGCTCAGATGGACGGTGCGATTCTGGTTTGTTCTGCAGCTGACGGCCCCATGCCTCAGACGCGTGAGCACATCCTACTTTCTCGTCAGGTTGGTGTTCCATTCATCGTAGTATTCCTGAACAAAGCTGACATGGTTGACGACGAAGAGCTCCTAGAGTTGGTTGAAATGGAAGTTCGTGAACTTCTCGACCAGTACGAGTTCCCAGGTGACGATACTCCAATCATCACTGGTTCTGCTCTTATGGCGCTGAACGGTGAAGACGACAACGAAATGGGCACAACTGCGGTTAAGAAGCTTGTTGAAACTCTGGATGAATACATCCCAGAGCCTGAGCGTGCAGTTGATGGTGCGTTCCTTATGCCTATCGAAGACGTATTCTCTATCTCTGGTCGAGGAACTGTTGTAACAGGTCGTGTTGAGCGCGGTATCGTTACAGTGGGCGACGAAATGGAGATTATCGGAATTAAGGACACTGAAACTACCACTTGTACTGGTGTTGAAATGTTCCGCAAGCTGCTTGACGAAGGTCGTGCTGGTGAGAACGTTGGTGTTCTTCTGCGTGGTACCAAGCGTGAAGAAGTTGAGCGTGGTCAAGTTCTGGCTAAGCCAGGTTCTATTACGCCACACACCAAGTTTGAGGCCGAAGTTTATGTTCTGTCCAAAGACGAAGGTGGTCGTCACACTCCATTCTTTAAAGGCTATCGCCCACAATTCTACTTCCGTACTACGGACGTAACTGGTGCGTGTGAGCTGCCTGATGGTGTTGAGATGGTAATGCCTGGTGACAATGTACAAATGACAGTTGATCTGCATGCTCCTATCGCGATGGAAGAAGGTCTTCGATTTGCGATTCGTGAAGGTGGTCGTACTGTTGGTGCAGGTGTTGTAGCCAAAATTATCGAGTAATAAGAAATACGACTAAAAGCCGGGGCGCAAAAGCGCTCCGGCTTTGTCCGTTTCTTTAAAAGAGGTTTTAGGCCAGTAGTTCAATTGGTAGAGCACCGGTCTCCAAAACCGGGTGTTGGGGGTTCGAGTCCCTCCTGGCCTGCCAAATAGACGCTGTCTCTTAGACAAGGTTTTAGATAGAAAGTATGAGTACTGAAGAAGTTAAGCAAAAAAACGGTGCGCTGAATGTTGTGCTTTGGCTAGTAGTCTTAGTGCTGATAGCAGCGGTGCCGGTGATTAACTCGGTATATGCCGACGAATCGCTTCTTTATCGAGTGATGGGAGCCTTAGTTATAGCAATCATCGCCTGTGCTATTGCTGTGCAAACCTCTCAAGGGGCAGCTTTTTGGCACATTGCCAAAGGCGCTCGTACTGAGGTACGTCGCGTTGTTTGGCCCACTCAGGATGAGCGCAACAAAGCCACTCTTATGGTTGTTGCTGTGGTTGCCTTTATGGCAGTAGTTTTGTGGGGTTTAGACGCGATATTTGGCGCCTTGGCTCAGTGGTTGCTTGGATAGGTGACGAATTTGCGTTGGTACGTAGTACATGCCTTTTCAGGCTATGAAAAAAAAGTTGTAGGTTCCCTCCGTGAGCGAATTGAGCTGTTGGGGATGGAAGACAAATTCGGTGAGATCCTAGTTCCCACTGAAGAAGTCGTAGAAATGAAAGATGGTCAGAAGCGCAAGAGTGAGCGCAAGTTTTTCCCTGGCTATGTGTTGGTGCAGATGGAACTCGATGACGATTCATGGCACCTAGTTAAAGAAACACCTCGTGTTATGGGCTTTATTGGTGGCAAGGCAGACAAGCCGGCACCTATTACTCAGCGCGAAGCAGATTTGATTTTGCAAAGGGTGCAGGACTCTGGTGAAGCGCCACGTCCAAAAACGGTATACGAGCCTGGAGAAATGGTTCGCGTTACCGATGGGCCCTTTAACGACTTCAACGGTGTTGTTGAAGAAGTTAACTACGAGAAGAGCAAGCTGCGTGTTGCAGTAACAATTTTCGGTCGATCTACTCCGGTGGATCTCGAATTTACTCAGGTCGAAAAAGCCTGATTAAAAAAATGTCTTTCACAATGGTGTGAAAGGCGGGGAGCCTAAGACGGGTGGAGACACCTTGAGGCGATAACACCCAATTTGGAGAAAGCTAAAATGGCGAAGAAAGTAGAAGCCTACATCAAGCTGCAGGTGCCAGCTGGTCAGGCAAACCCAAGCCCCCCTGTTGGACCAGCTCTTGGTCAACACGGCGTTAATATTATGGAATTCTGTAAGGCCTTCAATGCTCAAACTCAGGGCACTGAACCTGGTCTTCCTGTTCCAGTAGTAATCACTGTTTATGCAGATCGCAGCTTCACCTTTGTGATGAAGACGCCGCCGGCAGCTATTTTGTTGCTAAAAGCGGCAGGCATTAAGTCTGGAAGCGGCCGACCTAACACTGAGAAAGTGGGCAAGGTTAATCGAGGTCAACTCGAAGAGATTGCTAAAACTAAAGAACCTGATTTGACGGCTGCAGATATGGACGCAGCGGTAAGAACAATTGCCGGTACTGCTCGCAGTATGGGTCTTGACGTGGAGGGTGTCTAAGATGGCTAAAGCATCAAAACGCGTTCGTGCGTTCCAAGAAAAAGTAGAAACGGGTAAGCCATATCCATTTGATGAAGCGGTTTCCCTATTAAAAGAATTCGCTTCTAAAAACTTCAGCGAAACCGTTGAAGCGGCGATCAAGCTAGGTATTGATGCTCGTAAATCAGACCAGGCTGTTCGAGGTGCAACTACTCTCCCTTCAGGCAGCGGTAAGTCTGTTCGTGTTGCTGTCTTTGCCCAAGGCGAGAATGCGGAAGCTGCAAAAGCAGCTGGTGCGGACGAAGTGGGTATGGATGACCTGGCCGAGAAAATGAAAGGCGGTGACCTGGATTTCGGCGTGGTAATTGCCACTCCAGACGCAATGCGCGTTGTTGGTGCTCTGGGTCAGGTTCTGGGTCCACGTGGACTTATGCCAAACCCAAAAACCGGCACAGTTACGCCAACGCCAGCGGTTGCAGTTGAAAACGCGAAAGCGGGTCAGGTGCGTTATCGAACCGATAAGAACGGCATCATTCACGGCGGCATCGGCAAAGTTGATTTTGAAGGTCCAGCGCTAAAAGCGAATCTTGAAGCGCTTGTTGCTGATCTCAGAAAACTTAAGCCTGCTGCTGCAAAAGGCGTATATCTTCAGAAAATCGTGCTCTCGACCACTATGGGCCCGGGCGTGACTCTGGATAGCACAACAATCGAGGCTGATTAGCCCGATAAAAAATTTGGGGGTCTGCTTTTTCTCTTTAATTAGGGGCAGAGCAGGCTGTCAAAGACCGCAGGAGCTGAGAGTGTTGAACTCAAGGCTTAATAAGCAATACATCCTGCGCAGATGGTGAACCCCAGCGAAATTTGCTGGTTACTTCACTGATTAGGTGGGTATTCGAATTTTGAATGCCTTAACAGTAACCAATTCCAGGAGTAGCACAAGTGGCACTTGGATTTGAAGACAAGAAAACGATTGTCGCTGACGTAAGCGAGACTGCTTCCAATGCGCTGTCATTAGTCGTTGCTGACGCCCGTGGGGTGGAAGTAGGGGATATGACAGAGCTGCGTAAGAAAGCTCGTGAGAATCAGATTGTTCTGCGTGTAGTCAAAAATACTTTGGCAAAGCGTGCATTTAAGGACACTGATTTTGAGTGTGTAGACGACGTGCTGAAAGGCCCATCAATATTTGGCTTTTCTATGGAAGACCCAGGTGCAGCCGCAAGGTTGTTCAAGGCGTTTGCCAAAGAAAATGACAATTTTGAAGTTAAGGCTTTATCAGTTGGTGGAGAGCTTCTCGACAAAGGTCAGATTGACGTATTGGCAACCTTGCCGACGCGTGATCAGGCACTTGCGATGCTCGCCGGCGTCATGCTTGCACCCGTCACTAAGATGGTTCGTACCTTCAATGATGTACCCGGACGTGTTGTCCGCGTAACTGATCAGGTGCGTGTCCAGAAAGACGCGGCTTAAATTAATCGACTGTTTATTTATAAACATAGCAAAAATTATTTGGAGTTATAAAAATGGCACTTTCAAAAGACGAAATCCTCGACGCTATTGCCGAAATGAGTGTAATGGACGTTGTTGAGCTTGTTAGCGCAATGGAAGAAAAGTTTGGTGTATCTGCACAAGCTGCTGCGGCAGTAGTTGCAGCTCCTGCTGCTGGCGGTGACGCTGGTGGTGCGGCTGAAGAGCAGACTGAATTTGACATCGTTCTGACCGCTGCTGGCGAGAAGAAAGTTAACGCTATTAAGGCAGTTCGCACTATTACAGGTCTTGGCCTGAAAGAAGCGAAAGAGCTTGTTGACGGCGCACCTTCTACTCTTAAAGAAGGCGTAGCGAAGGAAGAAGCTGAAGAAGCCAAGAAGGCACTTGAAGAAGCTGGCGCATCTGTAGAGCTGAAGTAATTCAGCTCTTGATAAGCCTAGTTGCTTGAATACCAAGGCTGGCGGATTTATCCGTCGGCCTTGTGTTGCTTCTGAGAAAGCATAAGTAACTGAATTTGTAGAATTTCTGCGGCTGGCCCATTTGCTGGGGCGGTCGATTCAACTCTTGGACTGCGGGTTGAATAGAGTATGCAGGCAGTCCACCTACTGAAAGCTAGGGAGCTGAAACTGATGGCGTTTTCTTATACCGAAAAACAGCGAATTCGTAAGACCTTTGGCACATTGCCGAAAGTGATGGAGCAGCCTTATCTGCTCGCGATTCAGCTGGATTCGTACCGCGAATTTACTCAAGCCGATACCCCCGCTGAAGAGCGTGAGGACAGAGGCTTGCACGCAGCCTTCCAATCCATTTTTCCGATTATCGCCAACTCTGGTAATGCGGCACTTGAATACGTCGATTACCAACTAGGCAAACCTGCCTTTGATGTAAGCGAATGTATTTTGCGTGGCGTCACATACTCTGTGCCATTGCGAGTTCGTGTTCGTCTGGTAATTTACGATCGCGAAACTTCTTCCAGGTCTGTTAAAGACATTAAAGAGCAAGAAGTTTATATGGGCGAAATTCCGCTCATGACCGAAAACGGTACCTTTGTTATTAATGGTACCGAGCGCGTTATTGTTTCTCAGCTACACCGTTCGCCTGGTGTGTTCTTCGATCACGATAAAGGCAAGACACACTCATCAGGTAAGCTGCTTTATTCAGCGCGGGTTATTCCCTACCGTGGTTCATGGTTGGATTTTGAATTTGATCCAAAAGATCAGGTTTTTGTTCGTATTGACCGTCGTCGAAAATTGCACGCCACTATCTTGTTGCGTGCGCTTGGGTATACCTCAGAAGAAATTCTGGCGATGTTCTTTGAGACCACATCATTTAAGTACCAGAAAGATGCTTATTTGATGGAGCTTGAGCCTAGCCGTCTGCGCGGCGAGATCGCTCAATTTGATATCAAGGGTGCTCGTGGCAAGGTGCTTGTCGAGCAAGGCCGTCGTATCACCGGTCGTCACATACGCGACCTGGAAAAGGCTGAAATCAATCAGCTCGAAGTTCCTGAGGAATACCTCTGGGGTAAGGCTCTAGCCAGGGATCTTATCGATCCAGAGACTGGAGAGCTTTTACACGAGTGTAATACCGAGCTGACAACCGAGGTTCTGGAATCTCTGGTTGAAGCGAATATCAGCGAATTTGATGTTCTCTATACCAACGATCTAGACGCAGGTCCTTTCGTATCTGAAACTCTGCGAAACGATCCTACCCGTACTCAGCTTGAAGCGCTGGTAGAAATCTACCGCATGATGCGCCCAGGCGAGCCACCAACTAAAGATTCTGCGGAAGGCTTATTCCACAATCTTTTCTTCAGTGGAGAGCGTTATAACCTGTCCGCTGTTGGGCGAATGAAGTTTAACCGCCGTCTCAACATTGAGACTGACACTGGTTCTGGTGTCCTCGTTGATGGCCGTTACTTTGGCATCAAATACGCCGACAAAAAGCCAGAAAACAAGATCGATGTCTCCAATCTGCCCGACGAGATTCAGAAGCTTGTGGCATCTGTTGGTGCCGAGCCAAAAACACACGGCGAGCTGCGCGAAGTATTCGAAGCAATGCGCTCTGACATCGTTAACGTGATGGAAACATTGATTGATATCCGTAACGGTAAAGGCATGGTCGACGATATCGATCACCTGGGTAACCGCCGTATTCGCTCTGTTGGTGAAATGGCTGAAAACCAATTCCGTGTTGGCCTAGTTCGCGTAGAACGTGCCGTACGTGAAAGACTATCTGTTGCGGAAAGCGAAGGCTTGATGCCACAAGATCTTATCAACGCTAAGCCAGTTGCCGCAGCGGTTAAAGAGTTCTTTGGTTCTTCTCAGTTGTCGCAATTTATGGATCAAAACAACCCACTTTCCGAAGTGACGCACAAACGCCGTGTTTCGGCTCTTGGGCCAGGTGGTTTGACCCGTGAGCGAGCTGGCTTTGAGGTTCGAGATGTGCATCCAACGCATTACGGTCGAGTTTGCCCAATTGAGACTCCGGAAGGCCCAAATATCGGTCTGATTAACTCTCTGGCAACCTATGCTCGAACCAACAACTACGGCTTCCTCGAAGCGCCATATCGTAAAGTTGTTAACGGTAAGGCCACTGATGAAATCGAATTCCTGTCTGCCATTAACGAAGCCCAATTTGTAGTTGCACAGGCTTCAGCCGGACTGGACAAAAACAACAAGCTAACGGATGAGTTGGTTGCGGTGCGTCACCTCAACGAATTTACCGTTAAGCCACCAGAAGAAGTTCAATATATGGATGTATCACCTCGTCAGGTGGTGTCCGTTGCAGCTTCTTTGATTCCATTCCTTGAGCATGATGATGCTAACCGCGCCTTGATGGGCTCGAATATGCAGCGTCAGGCAGTGCCTGCATTACGTGCAGACAAGCCTCTGGTGGGAACTGGTATCGAGCGCGATGTAGCCAAAGACTCCGGTGTTTGTGTGGTTGCGCGACGCGGTGGCGTGATCGACAGCGTTGATGCTGCTCGAATTGTGATACGTGTTGATGAAAAAGAGATCGAGCCAGGCGAAGCCGGTATTGATATCTACAACCTGACCAAATACACCCGTTCTAACCAGAATACCTGTATTAACCAGACGCCTATCGTTAAGCGTGGCGCCAAAGTAGCCAAGGGCGACATTGTTGCTGACGGCCCTTCCGTTGATATTGGTGAACTGGCTCTCGGGCAGAATATGCGCATCGCATTTATGCCTTGGAACGGTTACAACTTTGAGGATTCCATCCTTGTCAGCGAGCGTGTTGTTGAAGAAGATCGCTTCACCAGCATCCATATTCAGGAACTTACCTGTGTGGCTCGGGATACCAAGTTGGGGCCAGAGGAAATTACAGCAGATATCCCCAATGTGGGTGAAGCTGCGCTTGGCAAACTGGACGAGTCCGGCATTGTTTACGTAGGTGCTGAAGTGAACGCCGGCGATATTCTGGTGGGCAAGGTAACACCTAAGGGTGAGACCCAGCTGACTCCGGAAGAAAAACTGCTGAGAGCAATCTTTGGTGAAAAAGCCTCTGACGTGAAAGACACTTCATTGCGTGTGCCTGGAAGTACTAAGGGTACCGTTATTGATGTTCAGGTCTTCACTCGTGATGGCTTGCCAAAAGACGATCGCGCCAAGTCGATCGAAAAAGCTGAGCTTGAGAAGGTTCGTAAAGACCTGCGCACAGAGGAATCTATCTTCGAAGGCGCGGTTAAGACTCGATTGGTTAAAGCCTTGGTTGGCAGCAAAGTCACTAAAGCCCCAGGCCTGAAAAAAGGCGCCAAGCTTGAGCTGGACGGTGCAACTCAATACAGCATGGAAGACTGGAGCAAGGTCCGTATGGAAACGGCGGATCAGAACGAAGTTCTTGATCGTGCTTTGGGTTATCTGGAAGAGCGTAAAGCTGAGCTGGAAGCTCGCTACGAAGACAAGCGTGGCAAGCTGGAATCAGGCGATGACCTGGCTCCTGGTGTGCTGAAAATCGTCAAGGTTTATATGGCCATTAAGCGTCGTATTCAGCCAGGCGACAAGATGGCGGGTCGTCACGGAAACAAAGGTGTTATCTCGGTAATTAAGCCGGTTGAAGATATGCCTTATGACGAACATGGCGTGCCGGTAGATATCGTTCTCAACCCACTGGGTGTGCCTTCGCGGATGAACGTTGGTCAAATTCTAGAAACCCATCTCGGCTTAGCAGCTAAGGGACTGGGCGAAAAGATCGACCAAATGTTGGTAGAACAAAAAGCTGCCGGTGATCTGCGTAAGTTCCTAGAGAAAATTTACAACCTCGGAAATGGCTCTATCCAAACTTCGCTGAAAGATTTCAGTGATAAGGATGTGTTTAACCTGGCCAATAATTTGCGCGGTGGTGTACCGATGGCGACACCGGTATTTGATGGCGCGGACGAAGCCGAAATTAAAGGTCTATTGGAGCTTGCAGGGCAACCTACGAGCGGCCAAGTCACTTTATATGATGGGCGCACAGGCGATGCCTTTGATCGACCCGTCACCGTTGGCTACATGTATATGCTCAAACTCAACCACCTTGTGGATGACAAGATGCATGCACGTTCCACTGGCTCCTACAGCTTGGTTACTCAGCAACCGCTGGGTGGTAAGGCTCAGTTTGGTGGTCAGCGCTTTGGTGAGATGGAGGTCTGGGCACTGGAAGCTTATGGCGCCGCTCATACATTGCAGGAAATGCTTACGGTCAAATCCGATGACGTTAATGGTCGTACTAAGATGTATAAAAACATCGTTGACGGTGACCACAGAATGGAGCCCGGCATGCCGGAATCCTTCAACGTACTGGTACGAGAGATCAGATCTCTGGGTATCAACATCGAATTGGAAGAAGATAATTAAAACAGTAAGTGATACGCCCCTTACTGTTTAACTCTCTATTGGAGGAAAGGCCTTGAAAGACCTGTTGAAAATGCTGAAGTCCCAGACTGAAGTCGAAGAATTTGATTCGATTCGTATCAGTCTGGCCTCCCCGGACATGATTCGTTCGTGGTCCTTTGGTGAAGTAAAGAAACCTGAAACCATTAACTATCGGACTTTTAAGCCCGAACGTGATGGTCTCTTCTGTGCCAAGGTGTTTGGTCCTATTAAGGATTACGAATGCCTTTGTGGTAAGTACCGACGCATGAAGCATCGCGGCATCGTCTGTGAAAAGTGTGGTGTTGAAGTTACTGTTGCCAAGGTTCGTCGTGAGCGTATGGCCCACATTGAACTGGCTACGCCCTGTGCACACATCTGGTTCCTGAAATCTCTGCCTTCTCGTATCGGCTTAATGCTGGATATGACACTGCGCGAGATTGAGCGAGTGCTTTACTTTGAATCCTATATCGTCACCGAACCTGGTATGACCGATCTGGAGCGTGGTCAACTACTGACCGACGACCAGTACTTTGAAGCCATGGAAAACTATGGTGATGAGTTTGAAGCCAAGATGGGTGCTGAGGCGATTCAGGCACTATTGGCTGATATCGATCTGGATTCAGAAATTGCTCAGCTGCGCGAAGAAATTCCTGCGACCAATTCAGAAACCAAAATCAAGAAACTGTCCAAGCGCCTAAAACTGCTTGAGGCCTTTCACGGTTCCGGCAACAAGCCAGAGTGGATGGTTCTGGAAGTACTTCCAGTTCTGCCACCTGATTTGCGTCCTTTGGTTCCATTGGACGGTGGTCGTTTTGCGACTTCCGATCTGAATGATCTCTACCGTCGTGTGATTAACCGAAATAATCGTTTGAAGCGTCTGCTTGAACTGAACGCGCCAGATATTATTGTTCGCAACGAAAAGCGTATGCTGCAAGAAGCAGTTGATGCGCTTCTCGATAACGGCCGTCGCGGCCGAGCCATTACGGGTTCCAACAAGCGTCCTCTGAAATCTTTGGCCGATATGATCAAAGGTAAGCAAGGTCGTTTCCGTCAGAACCTTCTTGGTAAGCGTGTTGATTATTCAGGACGTTCGGTAATTGTTTGTGGTCCTACACTGCGTTTGCATCAGTGTGGTCTGCCCAAGAAAATGGCGCTAGAGCTATTTAAACCCTTTATTTTCAGCAAGTTGGAATTGCGTGGCATGGCCACCACCATCAAGGCTGCGAAGAAAATGGTTGAGCGCGAAGAAGCCATGGTATGGGACGTTCTTGACGAAGTAATTCGCGAGCATCCGGTACTGCTTAACCGTGCACCAACGCTTCACAGACTGGGTATTCAGGCTTTTGAACCTATCCTGATTGAAGGTAAGGCGATTCAGCTTCACCCGCTGGTATGTTCAGCATTTAACGCTGACTTCGATGGTGACCAGATGGCGGTTCACGTACCCCTGACTCTGGAAGCTCAGCTCGAAGCTCGTGCCCTGATGATGTCTACCAACAACATCCTGTCGCCAGCCAATGGTGACCCGATCATCGTTCCTTCGCAGGACGTTGTATTGGGCCTCTATTACATGACGCGTTCAAAAATTAACGCTCGTGGTGAAGGTATGCGTTTTGCCAACACGGCGGAAGTTTCTCGCGCTTACGATTCCGGAAAAGTAGATCTTCACGCCAAAGTATCTGTGCGCGTCGAAGAAACGGTAAACGGTGAAGATGGTGAGGAAGCTAACCGCACTATGATGGTGGAAACCACCGTTGGTCGAGCTCTGATCTGGCGCATAATTCCAACGGGAATGGCCTTTGAACTGATTAATCAGCCCCTGAGCAAGAAGGCGATCTCTCGTCTGATCGACGTTTGCTATCGAACGGTTGGTCTGAAAGCGACAGTTATCTTTGCTGACCAGTTGATGTACACAGGTTTTGCCTACTCAACTCGTTCCGGTGCTTCTATTGGTGTTAACGACTTCGTTATCCCAGATGAGAAAGAAGAAATCATCGCCAAAGCCGATGCTGAAGTGAAAGAAATCGAAACCCAGTTTGCTTCCGGTCTGGTAACTCAGGGCGAGAAGTACAACAAGGTGATCGATATCTGGTCGCGTGCCAACGATGTGGTTGCCAAGTCTATGATGAAAGGCATCAGCACTGAGATGGTGACCAACGCCAAAGGCGAAGAGGAAGAACAAGATTCCTACAACAGCGTCTTTATGATGGCTGATTCTGGTGCTCGGGGTTCCCCCGCACAGATTCGTCAACTCGCGGGTATGCGTGGTCTGATGGCTCGACCAGATGGTTCTATTATTGAAACACCAATCGTTGCGAATTTCCGTGAAGGCCTGAACGTACTCCAGTACTTCATCTCTACTCACGGTGCTCGTAAAGGTTTGGCGGATACCGCACTCAAGACAGCTAACTCCGGTTACCTGACCCGTCGTCTAGTAGACGTCGCTCAGGATGTTGTAATCACCGAAGTTGATTGTGGCACTACAGAAGGCGTGCTGATGACGCCAGTAATCGAAGGTGGTGACATCATCGAATCTCTGGGTGATCGAATCCTCGGTCGTGTTGTTGCCAAGGACGTAGTTCGCGGTGATGACGAAGAAGTGGTGGTTCCAAAGGCTACTATGATCGATGAAGCCTGGATGGCTCGTATTGAGCAGATGGGTATCGATGAAGTTCTGGTTCGCTCACCAATCTCTTGTGAGAGTTCCCACGGTATTTGTGCCGAGTGTTACGGCCGTGATTTGGCCCGTGGACACAAAATCAACCAGGGCGAGGCCGTCGGTGTTATTGCCGCGCAGTCCATTGGTGAGCCTGGCACACAGCTGACAATGCGTACCTTCCACATTGGTGGTGCAGCATCTCGAGCTTCAGCAGCCGACAGCATTCAAGTTAAACAGGAAGGTATTGTCCGTCTGGTTAACGTGAAGGTTGTTGAGCGTAAAAATGGTGAGCTGGTAACGGTATCCCGTTCCGGTGAACTGGTAGTGGCTGAGAAAGAAACTGGCCGTGAGCGTGAGCGCTACAAGCTGCCATACGGTGCAACCATTAAGGTTCAGCACGGTGCAGAAGTTGAAGGTGGTGCTGTCGTAACTACCTGGGATCCACACACTCACCCCATCGTTGCTGAAGTGGCTGGTAAAGCTAAGTTCAGTGGTATGGAAGAGGGACTCTCAATCCGTCTGCAAACAGATGAGTTGACAGGTCTGAGCAGTGCTTCGGTTATCGATCCAAACGAACGTTCTGCTGCTGGTAAAGATCTTAAGCCTGCTATTACTTTGGTTGACGGCAAAGGCAAAGAGCTTTCATTGCCGAATTCCAAGGCTCCGGCTCACTACTTGCTGCCCGCTGGCGCAATTGTGAACAAAGCCGACGGCGACAAGATCGAAGTGGGTGACGTTATTGCGAGAATTCCTCAGGAAGGCTCCAAGACACGTGACATCACAGGTGGTCTGCCACGCGTTGCTGACTTGTTCGAAGCGCGTAAGCCGAAAGAGCACTCCATACTTGCAGAAATCGCCGGTACTTTTGCATTCGGTAAAGAGACCAAAGGCAAGAAGCGTATTCAAATCTTCCCACTTAACGGTGAGTTGCTAGAAGATGGTTCAGATCACTGGGAGATGTTGATTCCTAAGTGGCGTGCCACTCAAGTATTTGAAGGTGAAACGGTAGAGAAGGGCGAGGTGATCTGTGACGGACCTCCAAGCCAGCACGATATTCTGCGTCTCATGGGTGTTGAGGCATTGTCCAAGTACATCACTAATGAGATTCAGGAGGTTTACCGCCTGCAGGGTGTGAAAATCAATGATAAACACATTGAAGTTATCGCCCGTCAAATGCTGCGTAAGGTTGAAATCACCGATATGGGTGACTCACCTTATATTCGCGGCGAGCAGGTTGAGTACAACCGTGCAGTAGCCATGGTTGAGAAATTGGAGAAAGAAGGTAAGCAGCCGCCCAAGTTTGAGCGCCTGTTGCTGGGTATCACCAAAGCTTCTTTGGCTACCGAGTCCTTTATCTCAGCGGCTTCCTTCCAGGAAACCACGCGTGTTCTTACCGAAGCTTCGGTTACCGGTAAGTCCGACATACTGCGCGGTCTAAAGGAAAATGTGGTTGTTGGTCGTCTGATACCTGCGGGTACTGGTCTGGCTTACCACGAGAACCGTCGCAAACAGCGTGAAGCAGGTTATGAAATGACCGGTGAAGTGCTGGAAGCACAGCTTGCAGAAGCCCTCGGAGATTCAGGTGAAGGAGCAGAAATTGATGCTCCAGAAGCGATTCTCGACGAGCAGCCGGCTGCTGAAGAGTAAGTCGATCTTGACTGACAAAAAAGACCCCTGAAAAGGGGTCTTTTTTAATTTCATTTTTATAAAAACAAAGAGCCCGCAAGCGCTTGACGCTGCTACAGCCACTCATTAGAATGCGCGCTCGCTAAATTCAGCTGAAAACCGCCTATTTACTAAGGCCGATCGCTGATTTAACCCAATTTACGGAGCATTGAATGTCCACAATTAACCAGTTGGTGCGCAAACCTCGTAAGCGCAAAGTTGCCAAGAGTGACGTACCAGCGCTACAAGCGAGCCCACAGCGCCGTGGCGTATGTACTCGCGTGTACACCACCACGCCTAAGAAGCCTAACTCGGCACTACGCAAAGTTTGTCGTGTTCGTCTAACGAATGGCTATGAAGTGAGTTCTTATATCGGCGGTGAAGGCCATAATCTGCAAGAGCACAGTGTTGTGCTGATTCGCGGTGGCCGGGTGAAGGATCTTCCAGGTGTTCGCTATCACACTGTGCGTGGATCACTGGATTGCTCTGGTGTATCTGACCGCAAACAGCGCCGTTCCAAGTACGGGGCTAAAAAGCCAAAATAAGAAAGCCTAAGTAGCTTTAAACAAATAATTTAACAACAACCAGTAAGGCCGGGCTGAAGTTCGAAAGAACGTCCCGGGTTAACCTGAAGAGGAAATAGAAATGCCAAGACGTCGCGTCGCCGCCAAACGAGAAATTCTGCCAGATCCTAAATTCGGCAACATCGTTCTCGCAAAATTCATCAACCATGTCATGGAAAGCGGTAAAAAATCTATCGCTGAAAAGATCGTCTATGGCGCGATGGATATCGTTACTGAAAAATCCGATAAAGAGCCTATGGAAGTATTTGAGCTGGCTCTAGACAACATCGCTCCACACGTAGAGGTTAAATCTCGTCGTGTTGGTGGTGCTACCTACCAAGTACCCGTAGAAGTTCGTCCATCACGTCGCAACGCTTTGGCAATGCGCTGGTTGGTTGAATACGCTCGCGCCCGTGGTGAAAAATCCATGCGTCAGCGTCTGGCTGGTGAATTGCTCGAAGCAGCAGAAGGTCGTGGTAACGCGGTCAAGAAGCGTGAAGACGTTCACCGTATGGCTGAAGCTAACAAGGCGTTCTCGCACTTCCGCTTCTAGCTGAAAACTATCTGCGTTGCCGCTGCGGTGTTAGCGGCTGGCTGCAAAATGCTCATTTACCAGTTGTAAACTGCGCTCTTTCGCCAACCACTGCCTAGCAGCGCCTGCCTCGATAACCTTTTCAGAACTTTTGACAGGGCAGATATTTAAATTCACTTAAAAGGCAGCTTTAATAGCTGCCTTTTTTGTATCACAAGATTATTGATCTAGAGACTCACCGGAGAAAACAGAAGTGGCACGTAAAACTCCCATCGCCCGTTATCGCAACATCGGAATTGCTGCGCATGTAGACGCAGGCAAGACCACGACGACAGAGCGGGTGCTTTTCTATACCGGAATTTCTCACAAGATTGGTGAGGTACATGACGGTGCCGCCACCATGGACTGGATGGAGCAGGAGCAAGAGCGCGGAATTACCATTACCTCTGCGGCTACCACCTGTTTCTGGCGCGGTATGGATGCTCAATTCGACGAACATCGCATCAATATCATCGATACACCGGGACACGTAGACTTCACCATTGAAGTTGAGCGATCTTTAAGAGTTCTCGATGGCGCCGTGGTGGTGCTTTGTGGCTCCTCAGGCGTACAGCCCCAGACAGAAACCGTATGGCGACAGGCCAATAAATACGAAGTGCCACGTATGGTATTCGTCAACAAGATGGATCGTGCCGGTGCAGATTTCATGATGGTGGTAAACCAGCTGAAAGAACGCCTGGGTGCCAACCCCGTTCCTCTGCAAATGACCATTGGCTCTGAAGAAGATTTCAAGGGTGTGGTTGATCTGGTGAAGATGAAAACCATCATCTGGAGTGAAGAAGATCAAGGCGCAAGCTTCGAGTATCAGGACATTCCCGAAGACCTCTTGGCTCAGTGCAAAGAGATGCGTGAATTTCTGATTGAGTCAGCGGCCGAAGCCAATGACGAGCTGATGGATAAATACCTCGAAGGTGAAGAGCTTAGCGAAGAAGAAATTAAGCAGGGTATTCGCGCTCGAACTCTGGCCAACGAAATTATTCCGGTAATTGGCGGATCAGCCTTCAAAAACAAAGGTGTGCAAGCCATGTTGGATGCGGTGGTGGAATACTTACCGGCACCGACCGAAGTAAAAGCCATTCAGGGCACTCTGCCGGACGGTGAGACCCTTGAATCCCGTGAAGCAGATGATCAGGCGCCTTTCTCCGCATTGGCCTTTAAGATCGCTACAGACCCCTTTGTGGGCACTCTGACCTTCTTCCGTGTGTATTCCGGTCGCTTGGAAAGCGGTACAGCGCTATACAACTCAGTTAAGCAGAAGAAAGAGCGTGTCGGCCGTATGGTGCAGATGCACGCAAATAGTCGCGAAGAGATTAAAGAAGTGCTGGCTGGTGATATCGCTGCGGCGGTAGGCCTGAAGGACGTAACGACGGGCGATACGCTCTGTGATGCCGATCAGCAAATCGTACTCGAACGTATGGAGTTCCCCGAGCCTGTTATTTCGGTTGCGGTCGAACCTCGTTCAAAACCCGATCAGGAAAAAATGGGTGTCGCACTGGGTAAACTGGCGCAAGAAGACCCTTCTTTCCGGGTAAAAACCGATGAAGAGACCGGCCAGACCATTATTTCCGGTATGGGTGAATTGCACCTGGACATTATTGTTGATCGTATGAAGCGGGAATTCTCCGTCGACGCCAATATTGGTAAGCCTCAGGTTGCCTATCGTGAAGCCATCAAAAACACCTGTGAGATTGAGGGCAAGTTTGTACGTCAGTCCGGTGGTCGTGGTCAGTACGGACACGTTTGGGTGAAGTTCGAGCCAACCGAGGAAGAAGGTCTCGAGTTTGTGAACGAGATCGTCGGCGGTACGGTTCCCAAGGAATACATCCCTGCCGTTCAAAAAGGCATCGAAGAACAAATGCAGAACGGTGTGGTAGCCGGGTATCCACTACTTGGCCTCAAAGCGACTCTCTATGATGGTTCATTCCACGATGTCGACTCCAACGAAATGGCATTTAAGATTGCTGGTTCTCTGGCGACCAGAGAACTTTCTGAACACGGCGGTGCCGTGGTGCTAGAGCCTGTGATGTCTGTGGAAGTAGTCACACCCGAAGCAAATATGGGTGATGTAGTAGGCGATTTGAATCGTAGACGTGGCCTGATTCTGGGCATGGATGAAAACCCATCCGGTAAGGTAGTTAACGCCGAAGTGCCTCTAGGTGAGATGTTCGGTTACGCCACGGATTTGCGTTCAGCAACTCAGGGTAGGGCGACCTATACCATGGAGTTTTGTAAGTATGCTGAGGCGCCTAGTGCTGTGGCGCAGGCGATTATTGAGCGTTCTACCTAAAGCTAGGTAATTTCTTTCTCCCATACAACACATCGATTGTTAGCGGGCATGGAAATGTCTTCAATCAGTTTGAATCTTTCCGCTTCGGCCAAAGAGTTCACCCATTCAAAGTCGCGAATTGCACTTTCGGGGTTTTGCGACTTTAGGTGCATATCAAATTGCTGGTTACTTGGTGAGCTGTACTCCCCCTTGTGGTTAAAGGGCCCATAGACAACCAGTTTGCCGCCTTCTCCTAGCACGCTACCAACCAGTTCAAAGAACTGCTCAACGGCGTCGGCCGACATGATGTGTAAGGTATTGGCAGAAAAGACGGCATCGTATTCGCTGGATGGCTTTTTACTCGAGCGGACATCTAGCTCTAATGCTCCGCGCAGATTGGGCAATGGGGATGTTTGTAATCTGGCTCGCAGGCCTGGCAGGTAATTACCAAAGTCTGAGGGCTGCCAAACTAGGTGAGGAAGGTTCTGTGCAAAGTGAAGAGCGTGCTGGCCTGTGCCGCTTCCGATTTCTAGTACAGATTGTCGGTCGGCAAAGGCCTGCTTAAGAACCTCAAGTATTGGGCCCTTATTGCGTTCGCAGGCTTCGGAAATGGGTAACATGGGATTGATCTGTCTAATTTATGTGTAGACCGCAGTATGCCAATTCTTTTCGCATACGTGGGTTCGGAGTCCTTTTTTGGTCACTCTATTACGGTTCGTAAAGTCTTTAGTTTCGGGCCTTTGGGGTTGGTAAAGTGCCTTGGTAAGAGTTTTTCTTTGGTCGTACTTAGCTGTCCGAAGTGCGGCATCCAAATTCAAATTTACTGATAAAACCAATGAGGTTTTCTATGAGATTAGTTTCCAAGTCCTTCGTCGCCCTTGCGTCTTTAGTTCTCGCAGTGTCGACGGTATCCGCCGATGAGTATTTGATTGATACAAGAGGCGGTCATGCTTCTGTAGCTACCAAGTTCTTACACCAAGGTATTAGCTGGCTAACAGCAGAGTTTAAAGTGTTTGAAGGAAGCTTTTTCTACGATCCAGACAACGTGGAAGCCTCGTCAATCAACTTGACCGTCAATGTGATGAGCCTGGATTCGAATCATGAAACCCGGGACAGCCATATACTGGCTGCCGATTACTTGGACGCTGAAAACTTTGCTCAGGCCAGTTTTGTCAGTACTAGCGCTATGGATAAAGGCAATGGAAGCATGATGCTTACCGGCGATATTACTTTGCACGGTGTAAGCAAAGAGATCACTGTTGATGTTGTTATGGTTGGCGAAGGAGAAGTACGTGGAACTCCGAGACTTGGTTTCGAAGGAACCACTACACTTGATTTAAGAGACTTTGGCTATGATAGGTTTGCGCCTACTCACCAGGTTCATCTCGAAGTTAATGTCGAAGGTATTCAGCAGTAACTGGCTTTTGTTTTAAAAGGCCGCTGCCTAACTAGGTGAGCGGCCTTTTTTATGTCCGCAACTAATCTATGAGGCGGATGTGCTGAATATTTCCATTAGTCCAACAAGGGCACACCAGCCGCTGGATTAATTCCATTGTGGAATCCTCCCTGATCACGTACTACCAAAGCTTGACCTTCTTCGTCATATTTCACCCAGACTAATCCGTGGGGTTCGCCGTAGTTAGGCATGGGAATCACATCGAGCTGCTCTCGAGATTCCGCATCAAATACGTAGAGACTGCCGTCTCCCATGCTGCTTGCCCAAATTTCCTTACCGTTAGGGGCGAGCAATACATGGTCTGATTTATAGCCAGAAAATAGCGTCGCCAGACCTCGACCATTGTTGGCATCCAAGACCGTTATGGTGCGGCCTATCTGCCCGGAAGACTCGCCTTTATTGGTGACCCAGAGTTCCGATTCGTCGGCATTCAAAGTAGCGGCGTAGGGGCCTACTCCCGTAGGGCTAGACCATAGGGTTTCACC
>Ga0209557_1000114_pt1 | contig 53826 bp, 61 predicted proteins | sample SaaInlV_120m_DNA_4_FD_184672 | JGI IMG/M metagenome (GOLD analysis project Ga0209557, IMG submission 184672) | Marine microbial communities from expanding oxygen minimum zones in the Saanich Inlet - Saanich Inlet SI074_LV_10m_DNA (SPAdes) (version 2) | ecosystem: Environmental > Aquatic > Marine... | reverse complement strand
CCGTTATGGTGCGGCCTATCTGCCCGGAAGACTCGCCTTTATTGGTGACCCAGAGTTCCGATTCGTCGGCATTCAAAGTAGCGGCGTAGGGGCCTACTCCCGTAGGGCTAGACCATAGGGTTTCACCCGTCTCCGTGCTGATTTTGGACACCGCCGAAGAGGCGGTGGGTACATAAATATGCTCACTGTTGGAGTCAATAACAATCCAGTCGCCTCGGTAGCCTTTGTGGGGGTATTCATCAACGACCTCCCATGTTTCAGGATCGAGCTTGGCAACCCAATAGGGCCGCAGGGCCGTATTCGAACCAACGATCAGGTCGTGCGCGCCATCTCTGGGAAGCCCTTCGATGGGCGGTGGCATCATCAGGATGTAGATAAATTCGTTGTCGGTAAATGCAGTGTAGTTGATGCCCCCAAGGTCTCTGGCGTTAACGCCGCCAACGACCTCATCGGTCTCAGGGTCGTATAGGAATACATTTAGACCATCAGGTTCTGCCACAAAGGTATCCAGCAGGAGATAGCGGTCTTGGAATATTTGTCCGTGGTGCAGGCGGCCACCCACAGTGATTTGCTTGATCGGTTGCAGAGTTAAGGCGTCGATTTTTAGCAGAGTTGCAGAGCCGCGTAGCCCCGCAGGTGCTCCACCAGCCTCGGGGCCTCCAATGCCAGATGCCGCTGGGGGGCCGACCATATAGACGTAGCGCCCATCGGGAGACAAAACCGTTGTATGCATTGCGCCACGCATATCTTGAGGAATGAGCTTGGATACCAGAACCTCTCGAGTGGTAGCATCGCCTACGACCACTTGATTGGTTCGTATGGGGTTTTCGGGCGTTACGCCTATGGAAGCGGACACTCCGGTGTTTTCATAAAAATAGGTTTTACCGGGTTCTGGAAAGAATATTTGTTCACCGGGGTCATATTCAGCAACTATGCGCGAAGGGTAGGTGCGTTTGAGGGGGCCATCCTTAGAGCGTTTTTGCCAATCTTCCATAACTGAATCGAAAGACATTATTTCCAATATCAGGCGGTCCCTTTCGGTTATCAGATACTCGGTATTGTCTTGTGTGGCTTCAATATAGGCGGCCAATTCGGTGCGCCAAATGCCTGTTTGCTCGTCAGAGATCGCAACACCACCCAGAGAGGAAAGGTAGGTAGATAAGGCCACCAGATCGTCTGCATCGGGGTTAAGCTCGGAAACGATGACAGCCATCTGAGGATTACTGTCCAACTGTTCCTGAATTTGCTTTGGTGTCGGTCCGTATTGGATAGAAGGCCCAACACGCCCTGCAGCATCATCACCGTGACAAACCCAGCAGGAAACCTGTTGAAAATAGAGCTCCTCGCCTTGGGTAAGTAACTCATCCATTTCTGATTGAGCATAGGCAAAGTTGACAGCCGCAGCGCTCAACAAGGCACTTATAGATATTCGAAACATAGTCATCGGATCCCCCTAGATCTCCAGCCAATTGGCACACTGGCGAGTATTGCACTCCATAATATGTGATGCTCAATAATTAACCCATTGTTTGCCAAGTGGTTTTTGGTACTTATTTATGAACCAGAAGGTCAGTGTCTTTGAATAATGAATTTCGCAGAAATTGTGCAATTTATTTCCGGAAGGGTTTTTCGTTGGGCGACCGGGTCAATTTGGGTTAGATTTGCTTCTTAACGAATAGGTTCTGGCCTCTTTGGTCGGAGCCTAATAACTATTGGGGGACTAAATGAATAAATCACTTTTTGCATCCGCTGTATTGGCGCTGGTTTTAGGAGCGGCGCCTGCGGCAATAGCTCATCACGGGCCTGGTCAATTTCGAGGTGGTGAAGTCACCGTGACTGGTGTCGTAACTAATATCCGCTTTGTGAATCCGCACGCCTATATTTATATGGATGTGGTTGGAGAAGACGGCGAAACCGAGGCCTGGCGATTTGAAATGCAGGCAGGATCGCTCTTGCGACGAGCGGGCTGGGACGAGAGCATGTTCCCAGAGGGCACTGAAATCACCATTACCGGTGCAGCGGGAACCAGAGAAAGAACAGCGGCTCTGTATTCAACCGGCGTATTTGCGGATGGTACGGAGCTTGGTCGTTCAACCCAGCGTCGAGAAGTAGTCGATGATGTCAGCGCCATGGAAGTCGAAAGCAGGTTGGCTAGCGGCACATTAGACTTAAATGGCACTTGGGCCGCGCCGCAGAGATATTTTGATCCAACGGAAGCGGCGCGTCGCGCCAACGCAGCAGCGGGTGGCGGCATGGGTGCGCCCACTGGTAGGGGCGGTGGCGGCGGTGGTCTGCCTAATGGTGTTTCTGGTCTAACCGAAGCGGGCGAGGCGGCTGTTGAGCGTTATGCAGCTGCGGGTGGTGGTAACCCTCGCCACAGATGTGAAGCGGTCAATATCTTCCACGACTGGACCTTTGATCGTCACGTAAACGAAATTATTCAGACTGAAGATACTATCGTTATGAAGATGGGGCTTATGGATATTGTTCGTACGATCCACCTGGATATGGATGAACACCCTGCCAACATCGTACCTTCCAAAGGCGGTCACTCAATTGGGCGCTTGGACGGAGCCACGCTGCATGTCGACACCATTGGTTTTACCGGCGACGGCTATCTTTCCGCTAGTCTGTTGCACAGTGACCAGTTCCATGTGACCGAGACCTTCACCTATAACCCGGAAGACCACAGTCTGACTCGCGTATATTCCGCGGTTGATCCAGTTAACTTTACTGGAACCTACAGTGGCGAGGACGTTGTTTACATATCTAACACTCCTTTTGAAGACTACGCCTGTGTTGAATTGATGGACGATTTCATCGAACCAATTGAGTAGTACATTGCTCATATAGAAAAAGGCAGCTGAGGCTGCTTTTTTGTTCTCAAAGAATATTAGGTGGAGACTATTGCTCAGTAATCGATCCTGCGCAGTCGTAGGGTTGAATCTCCTGGCCTGGAACATACTGCCACCACTTCTGCGCAACGTTTGACGTTCGTTGCATCAGTGGGTCAATTTCTACTCTAGTGTAGGCAAGTTGATTGCGATCATGGCTAAGGTTAAAGGTCTCAACTGCCTGTACAAAATCGAGGCCATCAGTACCACCCTCGCGATATTGGATAGTTTCAACAACCAGTGTATCTCCTAGCATTCGGCCTCGAGAATAGCCGAGATGATCCCTTGGGATCTCATTCGGAATAGCCTTGTTCGGATCCATATAGACGGTGCGAACAGTATCCAAAAACTCGAATTGAATTTCGATGGTATCGCCATTATTAACGAGAGCCATGGGGTAGGGTTCACCGATAACTGACAGCGCAGGTCTAGCCGAACAGTCGTGTCTGTCTGGCCTTCCGCCGAGCCCAGCTGCTTGCCGTGCAGCTTGATATTCCAGAGCATATTCAGTTGGATCACCGCCCCTTGCTCGACCAGCTCCATGGCTTCCCTCGGCACCATAGACAATGTGCCAACTGCCAAAGATCGAAGTCGGGCGCTCATCAAGATTATCTTCAACAACGCCACCATGGAGTGCCGCAGTATCACCAATTAGACCAGAGGCTTCATCTGTCCAGCGACGCCCTGCCGTTCTCGACATAACCACTTCAGTGTTGTCTGCCAGCAGTAAGTGATTTACAAACATTTCCGGTCTGCCCTGAAGAGAGGGTAGACCAGCGGCCTTCACCTGATCGCCAATTTTAATTACATCTCTGGATACCCCCATACGAGTCAGTCTGGCGACTGCGTTACTTTCAATGGTCCAGACCGTTTCGTTCGCCGTATCTTGATCCACGGTAATCTGGAACTGGACATGTGGATTGCGCCAAAGAATTTTTGATACGACGCCCTCAATTTCTACGTCGCCATCGGCATCAAAGATAGCGGCCCAAGTGTGATGGGCGTTTACCTGACTTGAGGCGAGTACTATGAAACATAGGACGGTTAACTTTCTTAGAATTGACATTTTTATCCCCATAATTCGCTGATATTTATTAGATACATTATTCTTGGCTTTCCTTCGAATGAAGGCGAGTCCTTTGTATTGTGTCTAAAATATGGCCAAAGTGTGCCTAATTCGAAAACGGATTGGAAATATTTCTTTCGAAAAGCCATACAAATTTACTTTAATTAGGGGTAGTGATGCATAAATCTTCTTGTCATTGCGGTGCGGTGGAGATTGAAATTTATCAATTGCCGGCGAGTTTGGTAGCTTGCAACTGCTCGATATGCCGTCGTTACGCATCCTTGTGGGGACATTTGACCCAGGAGACCGCTAAGGTCTCTTATGAATCCGGTGCTGCCTCATTCTATAAGTGGGGTGATGGTGCTTGAGTTTTATCACTGTAATAGCTGCGGTTGTATCACCCACTACGAGCTAATGGATAAAGATAGCGAAGCTAGATTGTCGGTGAATTTTAAAATGTTTCCGCAAGGTCTTATCGATACCCTTGAAACTAAGAGGTTTGATGGTGCGGACAGCTGGAAATTTTTGGACTGATCAGGTTGTACTGCTCTCGTATCTTTAGTTGCCGAACTACTGATGGAAATTTATGTCCAAGCTGGGATGGAATTATGGATGCTAAAGCTTGCCCGTGGAGATAGGAAAGTGAGAGTTGGAAAGGTCGTTCAGGAAAATAGGTTTTTTATTCTGTTTTTGATTTTATGGTCTGTTGGCCGTATTAGCTTTGCAGACTGGTCACCAGTGCCCACAGGTTCAATGGAACCGACAATAGTGCCAGGCGACGTGCTGCTAATCGACAAAACCGCATTTGGTCCTTCTGTTCCTTTTCTCAACAAGCGATTGCTAACCTGGGGATCGCCAGATCGTGGTGACATCATCACTTTTATCCCTCCGCACGAAGATATCCTTTATGTAAAAAGGGTTATCGGTATTCCCGGAGACCTGATTCAAATCGAGGGAGCGGCGATAAGTGTTAACGGCGCAGAATTGCCTCAGAGTTTGGTTTCTGCAGATGACGAGAGATTGATTCTGGAAGAATCTTTGGTGGATTTGGGGCATTCCATCCAATACAGCAGTTCCAGACCTGCGCCTTCCAGTCGACATTTTATTACCGTGCCAGTCGACAAGTATTTTGTGATGGGCGACCACAGAAACAACAGTTCAGATTCACGTTATTGGGGCTTTGTGGATGCCGAGAAGATCACCGGTAAAGTTGATCGAGTGATGCTTTCTCTTTCGTCAGAATGGCCATACCTGTCGCGAGTGGGAAAGATACTGGACTAATACGTGACCCTACTTACAAAAAAGGCCGCTAGAAAGCGGCCTTTTTTAGTTTTGGTTCGAAACCCTTAGTTTTCGCTATTGTGTAGATCTTCTATTTGGGCCTTTAAGCTAGCGAACCGGCTTCTTTCAGCATTAGAAAGTTCGCCGTCGAGTAGGTTGTTGTACTCGTAAGGGTCCACTTCAAGATCAAAGAAATATTCCGTGCCTTCATCATTCAAATACTTGTATTTTTGGTCACGGATGGCGTATTCACCGGCTTTTACGCCTTCTTCGGTGTTGAAACGATCCACATAGATCCAATCGCGGATCGACTCACGATCGGGGTTACTTAGGTAGGGCATCAAGCTGACGCTGTCGTGGGCAATATTGTCCGGGACAGTCTCTTCAAAATTGATTCCCGCCATTTCCATCATGGTTGAATAGAGGTCGGTGGAATTGACCAAGGCGTGGGAAGTTTCACCCTGGGCTACACCCGGGCCAGTAATAATAAAGGGAACCATAATGCCGCCATTCCACACTGTCCCTTTGTGGGAGCTGCCACGGAAGGGTTCGTCTATTACACCTCGGCCGGTGCCGTTGTCACCGATAAAGATTACATAGGTGTTTTCCAGCTCTTCTGGGCCGATATAGTCGAGCAGGCGACCGATTTCGGTATCCATGGCTTCGATCATGGCTTTGAAGGCAGGCCTGTTACCAGCTTCTGGATCATCCAGAGCGGGATCATCGGATTGAAGCAGTTCGCGAGGCGGAATATGTATAGGGCTGTGAGGCGTGTTGAATGCCAGCCACAAAAACCATGGTTCCTCACGATCTGAAGGATTACCGAGCCAGTCGATAGCGTCGTCAACTTTGGCTGAAGGTGCATAGCCAGTTCGTGTAGAGAATTCGCCGTTTTCCAGATCAACCCAACCGTAATAGTGCTCTGGGCAGCAACGAACAAGCCCTTTGAAGTGCTCAAATCCGGCAAGATTAGGATGGTCTTCCCAGCCATTCCGAGTATCAGCTAGATGCCATTTGCCGATAGCGGCTTTGTCATATCCAAGCTCTGGAACTTCGTTGAATGCCTGCGGAAGCGTAAATTCTTCTAGGCTAATGCCCCAGCGAGCAGAGGTGACACCTTGGCCTCCACCGCCGCCACCGCCAGCTCCCATTCCACCGTTACCAGCGCCACCACCGGCAGCTGATGAGACGGGTAGTGCGCCCAAATTAGCTGGCACGATAGCAGGGGGTGCTGGCATTTCACCACGAGCAACATTGTCCCCTGTAGGGCCCCCAACTCCGGTTCTAAATCCATAGCGTCCGGTGAGAATGGTAGCTCGGGTAGGAGAACACACAGGCTGTGCCCACATATTAGTGAAGCTCACGCCGTTGCTAGCTAGTTCACCTAGGGTAGCCGTCTTTGGTGGATCCAAACCAATACCATAGGATTCGACGGTCTCGATTCCCATATCATCGGAAATAATAAACAGAATGTTTGGTTTGTCGGTTTGGGCAAGCAGCGAATTGCTTGCACAAAATAAAACTGTACCCACTAGGACGGATAGAAAGCTTTTCATATTTTCCTCATAAATTCCTTATGTCATTACTGACTTATTCTTGATCGCCATCCAGTCTGTCGGCTTCTTCAACTGCAGATCGTTGACGTATCTGTGGTGTTATTTCGTAGTATTCGCCTTTCAACTCAAAACCGCTGAGAACCGCTTCTGGTGAACCATTTCGCGCGGGCCATAGGCGTGCTCTAAGCTCGTCGCCGGATTGGATGACATCGCTACTTTCCTCAAGCCCAGTATTGCTCCAATTTCTTGGCGTGATTTCAATGGTCCAGAGGCGGCCGTCGTTTTCCTGCAATTCGAGAATCGGATGGGGGCGAACGTATCTAAAGCTCTCGACCACACCGCTGATCTCCATTGGGTCGTTAATTGCGTAGGGAGAAAAGGAATGATGGGCCATACTTGTCGTCGAGAATAGCAGGGCTGTCACAGCGGTAAGCCTAAGTAAAAGTTTCATTGTTTAAAATCCACTGTGAGTTTTTTAAAACGTGCGCGGAATGTACCAATAAATTGGCTTGGCGTAACTACAGCTCCATTTAATTGGTAATTAAGTTTTGCTGAAGGAGATCGCGCTGAATTTAAATTGGTCGAAGAATTTTGCAGATTAAGTTCGCTGAAGGAGTATTTATCCACTAAATCTGTTGTGAAATGATGCGACCTTAATTATCCAAAAGACCACCTGATGACACTTTTAATTGTCTATGCCCTAGTTGCCGTAATTTTCTCTTTTCTCTGCTCTATTGCCGAAGCGGTTCTACTCAGCGTGGACTCACCCTATCTGGCAGGCAAGGAACAGGAAGGTAAGCGCAGCGCGCCGGTACTGCGAAAACTGAAGGAGAATATTAACGAGCCTCTGGCTGTCATCCTGACACTCAATACGATCGCCCATACAGTTGGAGCAGCAGGTGTCGGTGGACAGGCAGCCATCGTCTTTGGCAGTGCCTATAAGGGCGTAATCTATGGTGTGTTGACTCTCATAATCTTGGTTTTTTCGGAGATTATTCCCAAGGCGATTGGCGCTCAGTATTGGCGACAACTGGCTCCCGCAACCGCATTCACCTTAAGCTTTCTAGTAAGAGCTTTATACCCCTTTGTTGTGATGTCCAATTTGCTTACCAGTTGGTTTTCTCCAAAAAATCCGGAGAGAGTCTTTAACCGGGGCGAATATGCTGCCTTAGCGGATGTAGGTGAGCAGGAGGGGGAGCTCGATCCACAGGAGGCCAAAGTACTTAGAAATTTATTCTTGTTGCGGGAAAATACAGTGCATTCAGCCATGACTCCGGTCTCGGTCATCTACTCATTGCCCGCAGATAGCAGTTGTTTAGATTATGTCGAAAATGCTGGGGAGAACCGCTTTTCTCGGATTCCTCTCACGGAAGGTATGACAGACTACATTGGCTTTGTATTGAAATCAGATGTGTTACTTGCCGTGGCCAATGGAGAGGGTGACAAACCGCTTCGTGAAATCTGCCGTGAACTGCCGGCGATCTTGGACAAGTTTTCTTTACTGAAAGCATTTGATGATTTTGTTGAGGAGAAGCATCACATCAAACTTGTCGTCAACGAATACGGTGACGGTATGGGCCTCTTAACTTTAGAGGATATTCTTGAGTCTTTAATAGGCTTGGAAATTGTCGATGAAACAGATTCCGTTATCGACATGCAGAAACTCGCGCGGCGGCTGTACAAGAAATAAAAAAAGGGGCCGAGGCCCCAAATATCTCACAAAACTGAGCGTCTAGATTGTTCCGGCAACCTGAAATCTCCAGATTAGGCCAGAGCCTAGAATAGTAGGCCTTCGATCCGAAGGATTGTCTGATCCATATCAAGAGTTGCTAAATCGTTGCCCAGCAAGATTGCTGGACCGAGCTCAGGAATAACCCAAAAGTCCTTAGTCTTTTTACACTTCTTGATGAAATAGGGGTTTACTCCTTGCCGACCATTAATGATAATGAGTCTCATTTAGAGTGATGCTTATGGTGTGGCTAGGCTGGTATAAAAAGGCGCGTAATCGACTTCGCCGCTATGCCAGAGACAGAGGTAGAAACTGAAAAGAGGAGGCCGCCTCCTTTCTTGCTTTCTCTTTGCAAACAATTACCATTCGCGTCTCAATTTTAAGCGGCTAGATCTACAGGAAAACCTTATGAAAACACTGCTGCTCAGACAAAAAACTTTATTCCTGGCATTCGGCCTAGCAGCTTTGTTTGGCGCCGGGCAGGCCGCAGCCAATGGCGAAATTGGCGCTCATGTGAATGATTTGTCCAGCAACATTGATCACTACTCAGAGGAAGTTAGCTGGATCATTGCCGAGATTGATAAAGTCGTCGCTCTTTATGGAGAAGATGCTGGCAGCGCGAGTCCGGAACGAGTGACCGATCTCTGGGAAGAGGTCGATTTCCATTCAGCAATTGAAGTGAATTACATTCCTATTTATGCCTCGATATGGCAGGGGCTTTTCGGGGTGCGCATGGCAATGGCTAATGGACAAGATTTGGCCAGTGTTCGTGTAGAGCAAGAAACCTTAAATCATACATTCTGGCAGGCGCTTGGTGCGGTGAAGATGGCTTCTTTGATGCAAGATCGGGGGTTGCTCCAACCGGTGGCAGTCACCGAATCAATGACACCCATCGAAACACTGGATGAAATTAAAACCCGCCTAGACCGTGTCACGGCCAAACATGCCGAACAGCTTCCAGAAGAAGCTACCGAAATTGTCCAAGATACTTATCTGACTCTTTTTGAAGGTCTGGAAGGTATGCTGATCGAGCAGGATGCAGAATTGGTTGTGGATCTTGAAATCGACTTCAACGTGACTCTTCTCCAGGCTATTGAGCGCAACGCCTCACTCGATGATCTTCGCACCGTAGTTCGCGACATGCACGCCAAGCTAGACCGCGCCAGAATACTAATCGAACAAGCTGAAACTAGCCGGACTAGCGTTTTCTAAGTGAATCGCCGTAATTTTCTCAATGCCATGGCAGCGTCCAGCGCCATGGCTAGCTGGCCGTTTCTTGCCAATCAAAGTCTTGCTCAGTCGGCTCCTCAATCTATAGGAGCTGTTTCTGTTGAAGAGCTGCCGCCGCTTAGGGGTGAGCTCACCCTTTATCTTGGCCGTGGCGAAGGGGGCCTGTACGAAAATGTTCTGCAAGCTATCCAGGACAGAAACCCTGATCTAGAGCTAGGAATTCGCCGGGGACCTACCGCCGCGCTCGCCAACGCAATTGTCGCGGAAGCTGGTGCTGGTGCTCGTCGTGCGGACCTGTTCTGGGCGGTAGACTCCGGTGCAATTGGCTTAATCAATGAAGCTGGCTTGGCACAGACTCTTCCTCAAGATTTGACTGGCCAATTGCAGCCAACCTTCCAATACCCTGAGTGGGCACCTATTACAGGGCGCATTCGCACGGTGCCTTTCAATACCGAACTTCTTAGTGCTGAAAGAGTTCCCACCAACATTATGGATATTCCGGATAGCGGGCTGAAGATGGGATGGGCTCCAGCCTACGCTGCTTTCCAGTCTTTTGTGACTGCTATGCGGCTGCTCGAAGGTGAAGAGGCAACCGCAGACTGGCTGCAAAGAGCTGAGCGGAATGCGGAAGAATATGCCGGCGAGCTAGGCGTTGTTATGGCGGTTGAGCGTGGCGAAATTGATGTTGGTTTTGCCAACCACTACTATGCCCTTCGCTTGAAAGCGGGAATGCCGGACGCCAGGGTAGATATGGCTTATACAAACAACGATGCTGGATGTCTGGTCAATGCCTCTGGTATTTTGGCTTTGAGTGAAGGTGATTTGCCGGTTAATTTTATTCGCTATTTACTGACCCGAGAGGTGCAGACCTATCTGGCAAATGAGGCCTATGAACTGCCCATGGTGAGTGGCGTAAATCCCCCAGCGGGGCTGCCACCCCTGGAATCAGTATCGCCCCCGCAGGTGGACCTGACTCTTCTTGCTGATCTTCGACCCACTCTGGATTTGATGCGCAATGTTGGCGTTTTATGACGCGTTGGCCCGGCTCCTATCCACTGGCATTTCTAGTCGCACTTCTGGCTCTGCTGCCGGTACTAGTGCTTTTCGAACTTGCTGTTGATCCCAGTAGTGAGCTTTTTAGTTCCCGAAATCTCGATCTAGTTTCAAATACTCTGCTGTTGCTCTTCTTCACTGTTGTGGGAGCCTTGCTGATTGGTGTGCCGCTGGCTCTGCTTACTACCTATGTGCGCTTGCCCTTTTCCAGAATATGGCTGATCTTGCTTGCAGCGCCTCTGGCCATGCCAAGTTATATCGGAGCCTTCACTTTTTACGCTGCTTTTGGCCGAGGCGGTGAAATACAGAATCTTTTGGGTTTTGCGACGCCATCGGTAAATGGTCTATGGGGTGCGACCTTAGTGATGATTTTGTACACCTATCCCTTTGTTCTGCTGACAACCCGGGCTTCGCTGCTGAGCCAGGATGCTAGTCAGGTAAATGCTGCCCGTACCTTGGGTATGTCATTACCAATGAGTTTGTTGCGCATTGCGCTGCCGAGAGCGGTTACCGGTATCGCAGCAGGTGCTTTGTTGGTGGCGCTCTACACACTGTCAGATTTTGGAACGCCTGCAATTATGCGTTTGGATACTTTCACGCGCATGATCTACGTTGAGTACAACGCCTTCGGCTTAAATCAGGCGGCTTTCTTATCCCTGCAATTACTTGCTATCGCTGGACTTGTACTTTTTTTGGAGTCCCGTTTTTCAGCGACACCGGAACGACCGGGCAGAACACTTGCCATATGGCCAAGTTCGAAACAAAAAATACTCTTGGCTTTGGTTTTATCGCCGGTAATCATTCTATCTCTCGTGCTTCCCTTGGCAGTTTTCACCCTCTGGCTAATCAGGGAAGGCAGTGGCGGTTTTGATATCAGTTACGCATGGAATTCCGTTCACGCCTCGCTGCTAGCCGCTATTGTTGCTGTTCTCTTTGCTTTGCCAGTTGCACATGCCGCAACGAGAGGAAAAATAGGGCGCTTGTTTGAGCGCGTTACCTACCTCGGCTTTGGTGTGCCTGGCATTGTGATGGGAACTGCTCTGGTTTATGTCGGCCTCAAACTGCCGGTGCTCTATCAAACCCTTGCACTGCTTGTATTGGCATACGTGCTGCGTTTTGTACCCCTAGCCGTCGGTGCAGTGAGGTCAACAACAGAGAAATTGGACAACAGCCTAATTAATGCCGCACGAGTGCTAGGTGCGAATCGGCGAGAGGCCTTTAGACGAGTGACATTACCGCTGACCATGAAGGGAATAGTTGCCGGTGCCGCCTTGGTTTTTCTCGAAGCTATGCGAGAATTACCAGCAACTTTACTATTGGCACCCACTGGATTTGAAACTCTCTCCACCTATTTATGGCGAGTCTATGAAGCGGGCTACTTCGGTCGCGCCGCTATTCCTGGATTACTCTTAGTTCTGATGTCGGGCTTAGGGTTGGCATTGATGTTGTCGGGTGAACGAAGAATGGATTTCGCGTCCGATGGGGATACTGATTAATGTTAAAAGTATCTGGTTTGAGCCTTGGCTATGGCGCCACGACAGTAGTTGAAGATTTCAATATTGAACTGGGCGACAGCGAGGTACTCACTCTGGTAGGGCCGACTGGTTGTGGCAAGACAACCATCTTGCACGCTTTGGCGGGGTTGGTACCCATTGATTCTGGTGAAATAAGTCTTAATTCCTGGCATGCAGATGCTAATAATCTGGTTCCTCCAGAGAAGCGCAATGTGGGAATGGTTTTCCAAGATTTTGCACTCTTCCCCCACTTAACAGTTGAGGAAAACGTCTCTTTCAAACTGAGTGATCCAGCACGGGCGAGTCACTGGCTCGATCTGCTTGGGATGAGTGATTTTCGGCACAAGAAACCTTCCACCCTTTCTGGTGGGCAAAAACAGCGTGTAGCCCTAGCGCGCACTTTGGCGCACCAGCCAGCATTAGTGTTGTTAGATGAGCCACTCTCGAACCTTGATGCTGCGCTGAAGGACAGCTTGCGCTGGGAAATCAAAACCGCATTAAAAACTGCTGGAGTAGCCGCCATTTGGGTGACACATGATCAAGAAGAAGCTCTCTCAGTTGGTGATCGAATCGGGGTTCTTCAAGATGGCAAGCTGATCCAGTTGGCGGACCCGGAAACCTGCTTCAGTCGGCCGGTAAACCATTTTGTTGCTGGGTTTCTCGGAGACGCGAGTTACATTCGCGGCATGCTTACTAATGGCGCGGTCAAGACTGAAATTGGAGAGATATCAGCGGTAGTCGCTGAAGGGGTGCAGGGTGAAGTGGATCTTATGCTGCGACCGGATGATATGCGGCTGCTCCTGGATTCTGAAGCAAGTAATGGGGAAATTCTTTGGGCTCGCTATGAAGGCGCAACCTGGCTCTACGGGGTAGCGCTTGCAAATGGGGATTCTGTACAAGTTAGAACGAGCCACGAACAGAAAATAGAGTCTGGCCAAAAAGTTCTACTGCAACTAACCTCTACCCACCCTCTAGTCGCTTTTGGCAGAGATTGAGAAATTGGCAGAAATAACCTCTGATAGGCCTATGAGTACCAAATTAAAAACTCCTCAAGAACTATTTGATATCGGTGGCAAGGTGGCCGTTGTTACCGGTGCTTTGGGTGCGTTTGGCAGTATCGCTGCACGCACCCTCGCTGCAGCAGGCTGCAAATTGATAATTGCAGATGACAAGCTCGATTCTTTAGGCGAGCTTGCTGCAGAGCTTAGAGAGCAGGGGGCGCAGGTTGAATTGATCGCCAGATGGCCAGATTCCACTGAGAATTGCGCTGCAATTGTTGAGGCAGCGGTTACCGCCTTTGAGCGGCTGGATATTTTGGTGGTGGCCTCGGGCATGATGGATGTTGATCCTATAGTCGATATGGATGTCAGTCGTTTGAACCAGGTGATGAAGGTCAATCTGACCGACTCTTGGATGATGTGCCAAGCCGCTGGGCGTCAGCTAATTGCGCAGGGGCAAGGCGGGAAACTGGTATTAGTTTCTTCAGCTCGAGGATTGTTGGGGCACCCAAATGGTTATTCGGCATATTGCGCTTCCAAACATGCGGTTACCGGTCTTGTGAAATCACTGGGATGCGAATGGGGTAAAGAGGGTATTACGGTAAATGCGCTAGCGCCCACAGTATTTAGGTCTGGTCAGACTAGTTGGATGTTTGAAGACAACGAATTGGCCGTAACTACCCGCGAGAGCATTCTGTCGCGTATCCCTATGGGCAGATTGGGCGAGCCGGAAGATTTAGCCGGACCACTATTGTTTTTGGTCTCACCGGCGTCGGATTTTCATACGGGTCACACCATCTCACCAGATGGCGGCTATACAGCTGGCTAACTCGACTTGGTATTGCTGAGGATATATTGAGGTCCTGCACCAACGCGACTGAATTTGTCTTCTGGGTTGTATAACGCACATTTGTCTAGCGACAGGCACCCGCAGCCAATACAACCGTCCAAACGGTCTCGCATTCTAGTCGCGATATCAATTCGTTCCTGAAGGGCTTGGCGAAATTCAGAGCTAATTTTCTGCCAGTCTTTCTGCGTCGGGGTTCTCTCCATGGGCAGGGAAATCAGCCTCGAACGAATCTCCGCCAAGGGAAAGCCGAGTTGTTGCGCAATGAGAACAAATGAAAGGCGACGAATATCGGAAGGCAGGAATTGCCGCTGACCTCCGCTGTTGCGAATAGGTGAAACCAGTCCTTCGGCTTCATAGAATCGTATAGCTGAAACGGAAAGACCGGTGCGGTCTGCAACCTTCCCGATACCTATTCTTCGCGCAAGTTTAGTCATAAAAAAATCTCAAAATAGTTCTTTACCTCAAGTAATATTGAGGTATTAAAGTGCCGATCTTATTCAAAAAACTCAGTTAATTACAGGAGACAACATGAATAGAGTAAATATCGAGCACGTGAATTACACAGTTACCGATCCCGATAAAACAGCTGATCTAATGTGCCGGCTATTTGATTGGAAAGTACGTTGGGCCGGCGAGGCCGTAAATGATGGTAGAGCGGTCCATGTTGGTACCGATGATTTTTATCTCGCCTTATATGCCCCAAGCAAAACGATTAGGGTAGAAGTGCACGATTATCTGCAACGGGGTGGATTAAATCATGTTGGGGTTGTTGTGGAAGATCTGGATGCAACAGAAGCTCGAGTATTAGCAGAAGGGTTGGAAACCTATTTCCATGCTGATTATGAACCGGGAAAGCGATTTTACTTTAGTGACCACGACGCTATTGAATACGAGGTAGTGAGCTATTAGTGTTGTTGTCATGGCAAAAGCCGAGTTAAAAACTTCGCAAAACGAGGCCTCAATTGAGGCCTTTCTCCTATCTATTGAAAACAGACAGCGGCAATCAGATGCGCGGCAATTGCTGGGACTCTTTGATCAAGTCACGGGCATGAGGGCAAAGATGTGGGGCGCTAGTATTATTGGCTACGGTCGCTACAAATATAAATATGAAAGCGGGCGCGAAGGTGAGTATTTTATGGTGGGTTTTAGTCCTCGTAAGGCCAATAGCACCATCTACATTATGCCGGGATACCAGGATATGTCTGAGATGCTGAGTCGGTTTGGAAAGCATAAAACCGGCAAATGCTGTCTCTATGTCAACAAGCTCACCGATATTGACCTCGGCGTTCTGGAAGAGATTATTGAGTTTGGTTTGTCCTATATGCGCGCCAATTATTTAACTCACGACATATAACCCCTTTCAAAAAAAGCCCCGCTAAGTGCGGGGCTTTTTAGTCTAGTTTTAATCTTTCAGCAATTAGGGAGTTGCGAAGCAGTAGAAGAGTCCATCACCGCCTGTTGCTTGCAGGTTTTCCTGACCACAACCACGCGAGGCGTGAGCTGAATTCCAAGAAGTGGGATTGTCGCCTCCGCCAACGCGGTCAAAATGTCCAACCAAAGCGGACCCCTCTGCGCTATTGCTGGTCCAGTTGCTGCAGCTTGTATCCGCACCCGAATTGACTGCCATGCCATTGGCATCTGAACCGGTAAGGATGTCATGACGATTGGGTGTATCTCCCCGGCCATTTACTCGCTGGCCTTGTTCGCTTACCACTGTTGCACCGGTAAACCAGTTCGCTTCAGCGTGCAGATCTTCGATATCGAGTGCTACAGGCTCACCCTTGGCGTTATAAAAGGGTGCAGCGCCGGCGATGCGATCCCGAGCGTTCACGCCGTTAGCGCCAGTGGTGCTTAGGTAGGCAACCCAATTCTTGTCATCCTGATCAACTTTAGCGGCAAGAGCGCTACAGTGCGCATCTGCCCCTTCTAATCCGCCGAGATTTGCGCCATCACCAGGTCCTTCACTTGTCAAAAAGAAGTTCATTGCTGGATGCACCGCAGTGCGCTCGCGCAGGGGTGAGTGGCAATCGTTCTCAATAAATTCGTAGTTCCCCTGATCGGCAAAGGGGTGGTCGTGCACGATATCTTCGGAGAGATGATGAGGATCAGAGACTCGGATATTTAAGTTTAGTCGGGTATTTCCCGCATCGTCTGCACGGGTATAAGTTTCGACTACGGTCGCGTCGTTTGTGAGGCGATTCCCGCTGTTTGTCGCTTGATTTGCCAGTAGATTGCTAGATTCGATGACTAGTGCATTGCCTTCGTACCGAGCGATGGAATCACCCAGATGGGTATTAATGCGGAGCTGTGCTCTATCGTCGAAGAAAACCTCCCGGCGACCTCCAAATTCTTCATATTCAATAATGACACGATCATCGAGCTGAGTAATGCGGATGGGGTGGGGAGTAATGACTTGTCGAACCAGGCCAACTGGGTCGCAGAATACCTGGGGGTCAGTTGAAATATCGAACTCTGCCTGCAAAGCAAGCCCCGCTTCGTTGAGAGGAACGGACGAGAACTGTCCCGGTCGGGCGCTACGTATACCCTGGCTGGACCAGGCTGAGCTAAGATTTGGTCGGCCATCTTCAAGAGTTAGAGGTAGGCTATCCGCAATTTCAGGCTGGTATCTATTCCCATCTCCGCCAATTTCGGCTACCACGGCGCCCGTTTCGGGATTGATTAGGTGAATGCTCCCCAATGAAGTCATTGGCGAGCCGTCATGGGTCGCATCACCCGTGATGCGCACAAATTCACCTGCTTGCACCGTATCCGCAGACCAACCTTGGCGGCGCATGCTGGTGGCAGCAGATCCTTCGGTGATCCAGCCTGTAACAGAGCCATCCTCATTGGTGACGTCCACATAGATAAGAATATGGGGGTTTCGAAAACTAAAATTTGTCACCACACCCTCAATGGTTGAGGTTCTTTGATCAGTGAAAGTTGCTGAAAAAGAGTGGTGGCCAAAGGCTTGAGTTGAAATGATGGCCAGGCCCAAAAGAGCCAGAGCGGCGAAACGGATATGCATTTTGATTGTTCCCCAACGGATGAATTCAATAGTGAGCGCGATTCTCAAGATGAATGGCTTTAGATACAAGTAAGTTGAACAAAGATTTACGAACCGATTCTGATCGTTGTGGGTTGTTTCGCTTAATAAAAAAAAGCCCCGCAAGAGCGGGGCTTTTTAAATTTGCAGAATGAAGATCTACTTTTTCTTGGCTTCTTGTCGAGCTTTCTCTTCCTCAATGACTTTCTCGGCCACAGAGTTAGGGCAAGGTAAGTAGTGAGCAAATTCCATTGAAAACTGACCGCGGCCAGAAGTCATGGTACGCAGGCTACCGATGTAGCCAAACATCTCCGAAAGTGGAACGTCAGCTTTAATACGTACTCCGGTTACGCCAGCTTCTTGGCTCTTGATCATGCCGCGACGACGGTTCAAGTCACCGATAACATCACCTACATGATCTTCTGGAGTGAACACATCAACATTCATGATTGGCTCAATGATCTGCGGGCCAGCTTTAGGCATAGATTGGCGGAAAGCTCCGCGAGCGGCCAGTTCAAAGGCTACTGCAGATGAATCCACGGCGTGGAAGCCACCATCGTAGAGTTCTACTGCAACATCCAATACCGGGAATCCCGCCAGAGGGCCTTGTTCCATCATGCCGTTGAAACCCTTCTCGATAGCTGGGAAGAATTCCTTGGGTACATTGCCGCCGACAACCGTTGAGGTAAAGGAAAAGCCTTCGCCTGGCTCAGCAGGAGTGATTTTGTAGTCGATCTTACCGAACTGACCAGAACCACCAGATTGCTTCTTGTGGGTATAGCTGTCGTCGACCGCTTGAGTGATAGTCTCGCGATAAGCTACTTGAGGTTCACCCACATCCAGATCAACGCCGTATGTGCGGTTAAGGATGTCGACCTTGATGTCCAAATGCAGTTCACCCATACCCTTAAGGATGGTTTCGCCTGAGTCATCATCGGTTTCTACGCGGAAAGATGGATCCTCTGCAATCATTTTGCCGATGGCGATACCCATTTTTTCAGATCCGCCTTTGTCTTTCGGAGAAACAGCAATAGAGATTACTGGCTCAGGGAAGACCATAGCTTCTAGAGTGCAGGGGTTCTTCTCATCACAAAGTGTGTGGCCTGTTTGCACGTTTTTCATGCCAACGATTGCGATGATGTCGCCTGCTTGAGCGCGATCGATCTCGTTGCGCTCGTCAGCATGCATCTCAACCATGCGGCCAACTCGTTCGGTTTTTCCGGTGAAGGAATTAAGAATGGTGTCACCCTTGTTGAGAACGCCAGAGTAGATGCGGACAAAGGTTAGGGCGCCAAATCGGTCATCCATAATCTTAAATGCCAGAGCGCGAAGCGGCTCATCATTCGAAACTAGCGCAACTTCGCCTGTAGGTTCGCCTTCTTCGTCAGTCAATGGTTGTGGGTCAACTTCTGTTGGGCTTGGAAGATAGTCGACAACGGCGTCTAGTATTAGCTGAACACCTTTGTTCTTAAATGCAGAGCCACAGTAAGTTGGGAAGAAATCCATTGTGCGAGTACCTTTACGGATACAGGCTTTGATATCTTCCATAGAGGGTTCTTCACCTTCCAGGTAAGCCATCATGAGGTCTTCGTCCTGCTCCACGGCGGTTTCGATCAATTTCTCACGATACTCTTCAACTTTATCGACCATATCTTCTGGGATATCGACGATTTCGTAGTTTTCTGGTTGACCAGATTCGTCCCATACGTAGGCTTTTCGAGTCAAAAGATCTACAAGGCCAACAAAGTCTTCTTCAATACCAATAGGAAGAACCATAACCAGAGGGTTGGCGCCCAGTACTTTTTCTACTTGGCCGACAACACGATAAAAATCTGCTCCCATGCGGTCTAGTTTATTGACGAAAATAATACGTGCGACTTCAGAGTCATTCGCATAGCGCCAGTTGGTTTCGGATTGAGGCTCAACTCCGCCAGAACCACAGAACACACCAACTCCGCCGTCGAGTACTTTAAGTGAGCGGTAAACTTCTACAGTAAAGTCCACGTGTCCAGGGGTATCGATGATGTTAAAGCGATGATCGTCCCAGAAGCATGTGGTTGCAGCGGACTGAATGGTAATGCCGCGTTCTTGCTCTTGGTCCATGAAATCGGTAGTTGCTGCACCGTCGTGTACTTCGCCAGTTTTATGGATTTTTCCGGTCAGCTTGAGGATGCGCTCTGTGGTGGTGGTCTTGCCAGCATCAACGTGCGCGAAGATTCCAATGTTCCGGTATAAGGCTAATTCAGTCATGTCTCTGTTCGTCTTTTGGTTCGTCTTTCTAACTAGTTAAGTTAGTTCGTAAAAATTATGAGGGTAAAAATTGCGGCGGTATTCTAGTGCATTTTGCACTCATAAACCCGATCTATTTTCAATTTTTTCTGTCCGGGCTTTATGGGTGCAAAACGAGATTTTTAAAGCCCCAAATTAAGACCTATATAAAGAAGCACGAGAGGGGCTCTTTTTGCTCAAAATCTCTTTTAGAAGGCACTTTAAAAAAACACTTTTTTGGTCAAAGTAGATCGCCGCGAAAGATAGATAATTAAAGGGCTGAATTCCCTTGACACCCCTATACCTCGCCGCTAGAATGCCGCCTCTTTTGCTCGGGCTGACCCTGAAAAACGGTCAGATAAAAACCCGAAAAGCTTTTTAAAACCATTAGTTACTTGGATTTTGTAAATGCAGAGTCAAAACATTCGAATTCGGCTTAAGGCCTTCGATCACCGTTTAATCGACGTTTCTACTAAAGAGATTGTAGAAACAGCTAAGCGCACTGGAGCGACAGTTCGCGGCCCGATCCCTCTGCCATCTCGTAAAGAGAAGTTTACGATTCTGATCTCTCCACACGTAAATAAAGATGCGCGTGATCAATATGAGATCCGAACTCACAAGCGACTATTGGATATTGTTGACCCTACTGAAAAGACGGTTGACGCACTTATGAATCTTGACCTTGCTGCTGGTGTAGAAGTACAGATTAGCTTGGATTAAACCGCCACTTCTTTTTATAGGCCGCGCTAAGGCTTATATAAGAAGGGCAGTGTAACGTTCTGAAATGGACGGCCATAGCGGGTAATAGCCCCGTACACGAAGAGGAAATGAAATGACAGTTGGTATCGTCGGCCGCAAGAGCGGTATGACACGTATTTTCGCTGATGACGGTCGGTCTATCCCCGTCACTGTAGTTGAAGCGACTCCTAATCGTATTACGCAAGTAAAAACCTCTGATAACGATGGCTATTCTGCTATTCAGGTAACTGTGGGCGAACGTCGTGCCTCGCGTGTATCCAAGCCTGAAGCTGGTCATTTCGCTAAGGCGAATGTAGAAGCAGGTCGTGGTCTCTGGGAGTTGCGTACTGAAGAAGAAGCAGAGTTTGAAGTTGGCGGTCAGCTAACGGTAGACAGCTTTGAAGAAGGTCAAATCGTCGACGTAACCGGTACCTCTAAAGGTAAAGGCTACGCAGGTGTCATCAAGCGCTGGAACTTCTCCATGCAGGATGCCACTCACGGTAACTCCATATCTCACCGTGCTCCTGGTTCTATTGGTCAAAACCAAACTCCAGGTCGTGTGTTTAAAGGCAAGAAAATGGCCGGACACATGGGAGATGAGCAAGTAACAATTCAAAATCTCGAAGTTATCCGTGTGGATGCTGAGCGGAATTTGTTGCTCATCAAGGGCGCTGTACCGGGTGCTCCCGGCGGTGATGTTGTCGTCCGCTCTGCTGTCAAAGCAAAGTCTTAATAAGGGTTGGGAAGAATGGAACTTAGTATTGCAGCTCCCAACGGCTCCGCCGGCACTGTAGAAGTGTCTGAAGGGACCTTTGGTACACAATTTAATCAAGATTTAGTGCATCAGGCCGTTGTTGCCTTTATGGCGAATGCTCGCCAAAGCACTAAGGCTCAGAAAACTCGCTCGGAAGTTTCCGGTGGCGGTAAAAAGCCCTGGCGACAAAAAGGCACTGGCCGTGCTCGTGCCGGTACCATTCGCAGCCCGATTTGGCGCGGTGGTGGTCAAACTTTCGCGGCTCGTCCTGACCGTAATCACTCACAAAAGCTCAACAAAAAGATGTATCGCGCAGCGATGCGTTCAATTTTGTCTGAGCTAGCTCGTCAAGAGCGTTTGGTTGTTGTCGAAGATTTTGATCTCGATGCGCCAAAAACTAAAACTCTCATTTCTAAACTTAACGATCTCGGCATGTCAGACACCCTGATCGTTTCCGAAGCCGTAAGCGACAACCTTTATCTCTCCTCTCGCAATCTGCACAAAGTTGACGTTCGAGTCGCTGGTGCCGTTGACCCTGTCAGCCTGTTGCGTCACGAGAAAGTATTGGTGACCGTGCCAGCGCTTAAGCAATTTGAGGAGCTGTTGGGATGAGCCAGGAAAAACTACTTACATTGATCCAGCGCCCGGTTATTACCGAGAAAGCCGCTATCGCTACAGAAACTGCTAATCAGTATGTTTTTCGTGTAGCTGGTGATGCAACCAAGCCTGAAATTAAAGCAGCCGTTGAGGCGGTTTTTCCGGTTCAGGTTGAGAGCGTGCGAGTGCTAAATGTTAAAGGCAAAACCAAGCGTACGCGCACTGGTATGGGCCGTCGTAGCGATTGGAAAAAAGCTTATGTTCAGCTCGTTTCCGGTCAGCAAATTGATTACACAGATACTCTATAGGGATTATTGAAGATGCCAGTCCTCAAGAGAAAGCCCACATCCTCCGGCCGTCGCCACGTTGTTAGCGTCGTCCATACTGATCTGCACAAAGGCAAGCCTTATGCGCCTCTGTTGGAAAAGAAAAGCAAATCCGGTGGTCGCAACAACAATGGTCGTATTACTACACGTCATATCGGTGGTGGTCATAAGCAGCACTACCGGAAAGTTGACTTCAAGCGCAAAAAAGACGGCATTACTGCCAAAGTAGAGCGCCTTGAATATGATCCAAACCGTACTGCATTGATTGCTTTGGTTTGTTATGCCGACGGTGAAAAGAGCTACATCATTGCACCAAAAGGTCTGAAAGCAGGTGATCAGGTTCAAAGTGGTCGATCTGCCCCTATCAAGACAGGTAACACTCTGCCACTGCGCAATATTCCAGTAGGTAGTGTGATTCATTGTATTGAGCTTAAGCCTGGCAAAGGTGCGCAAATAGCGCGAAGTGCCGGTGCTTCGGTTCAGCTGGTTGCTCGAGAAGGAGCCCACGCCACTCTGAGGTTGAGAAGTGGAGAGATGAGAAAAGTGTTGGCAGATTGCCGCGCAACTCTGGGTGAAGTTTCCAATTCTGAGCACAACCTGCGCTCATTAGGTAAGGCCGGTGCTAAGCGCTGGCGTGGCGTTCGACCAACCGTTCGCGGTGTGGCAATGAACCCAGTTGATCACCCGCATGGTGGTGGTGAAGGCCGTACTTCAGGTGGCCGTCATCCAGTGTCTCCATGGGGTACACCCACTAAGGGTTACAAGACTCGTAAGAACAAGCGTACTGATCAGTACATTGTTCGTTCGCGTAGTCGTTAATCGGATATAGGAAGAGAGAAGACACATGGCGCGTTCGCTATTAAAAGGTCCTTTTATTGATCTTCACCTTCTAAAGAAGGTTGAGACTGCAGCAGAGAACAATGATCGCAAGCCGATTAAAACTTGGTCTCGCCGCTCAACAGTTATACCGGAAATGGTCGGTTTGACCATTGCCGTGCACAACGGTCGTCAACACGTCCCTGTGCTAGTAAATGAAGAAATGGTAGGTCACAAGCTGGGTGAATTCGCAGCGACACGTACCTATCGTGGCCACGTTGCCGATAAGAAGGCGAGGTAGAAACTAATGGAAGTTGCAGCAATTCATAAAGGTGCTCGCATTTCTGCACAGAAAGCGCGCCTTGTTGCCGATCAAATTCGCGGCAAACATGTGGAGCAGGCATTGGACATTCTTGAGTACAGCCCAAAGAAAGCGGCTGTTCTGGTGAAGAAAGTTCTCGAATCTGCTATTGCCAACGCCGAGCACAATGAAGGTGCCGACATTGACGAATTGAAGGTGTCCACAGTTTATGTGGATGAGGCCTTTACGATGAAGCGAATCAAGCCCCGTGCTAAAGGTCGAGCTGATCGCATACTCAAGCGCAACTGTCATATCACTGTAAAAGTGGCGGATGCATCCGGAGCGGGAGCTTAATTCATGGGTCAGAAAGTTCATCCAACGGGTATAAGACTTGGGATTGTTAAAAATCACGAGTCAGTTTGGTACGCCGAGCGTGCCGACTATGCGAACAAGCTGCATGTTGATTTGGGTGTGCGAGAGCACATTAAAACCAAGCTAGCGCACGCTTCAGTAAGCAGAGTTGAAATTGAGCGTCCTTCACAATCAGCTCGAATCACTATTTTTACCGCTCGCCCTGGTGTGGTTATCGGTAAGAAGGGTGAAGACGTAGATACTCTACGCAAAGAAGTTACTGAAATGATGGGTGTGCCTGTGCACATCAACATTGAAGAGGTTCGCAAACCAGATCTGGATGCGGCTCTTGCTGCCCAGAGTGTTGCGCAGCAACTGGAGCGTCGTGTGATGTTCCGCCGCGCCATGAAGCGCACTGTTCAAAACGCTATGCGTGGCGGTGCCAAGGGCGTTCGAATTCAGGTTGGTGGCCGTTTGGGTGGAGCAGAGATTGCTCGTACTGAATGGTATCGAGAAGGTCGTGTGCCTCTGCATACATTGAGAGCAGACATTGACTACGGTACAGCTGAGGCTGCGACTACTTACGGCATTATTGGCGTAAAAGTCTGGATCTTTAAAGGCGAAATTATTGGTGCCGACGCACAGGCTGAGGCGGCTGGCAAAGCCAACGCCAAAGGCGGTCGTTCAGGGCAGCAGAAGTAGGAGATTGATCGATGCTGCAACCTAAAAGAACTAAATACAGAAAGATGATGAAAGGTCGCAATCGCGGTCTGGCTCATCGCGGCTCGAAAGTGAGCTTTGGTGAATACGCTCTGAAAGCAACCGGTCGTGGTCGCATCACAGCGCGTCAAATCGAGGCAGCACGTCGTGCTATGACTCGTCACGTAAAACGTGGCGGAAAAATCTGGATCCGTGTATTTCCAGATAAGCCAATTACCAAAAAGCCATTGGAAGTTCGTATGGGTAAAGGTAAGGGTGCTGTTGAATATTGGGTATGCCAGGTTCGTCCGGGCAAAGTACTTTATGAAATGGAAGGTGTGTCAGAAGAATTGGCTCGTGAAGCCTTTGAACTAGCTGCCCGCAAACTTCCATTGAAAACCACATTTGTAAAACGGTCGGTAATGTAATGAATACCAATGAATTGCGAGCCAAGTCGGTCGAAGAGTTGGAAGCGGATCTGCTTCAGCTTCGTCGCGACCAGCTTAAGTATCGGATTCAGCAGTCTACAGGGCAGCTGAGTCAGCCTCATTTGATCCGCCAGGCGCGCCGCGATGTGGCCAAAATTAAAACTCTGCTCACGCAGAAGGCAGGAGAATAAGAATGGCTGAAGCAGAAAAGTTGGCCCGAACCCTGACCGGAAAGGTGGTCAGCGACAAGATGGATAAAACCATCACTGTTCAGATCGTGCGCCGAGTCAAGCACCCGGTGTATGGCAAGTACGTAATTAAATCCTCAAAAGTGCACGCGCATGATGAGGAAAATCAGTGTCGTCAAGGCGATCTGGTTACCGTGGCAGAGCATCGTCCCATGTCAAAAACTAAGACATGGACTTTGGTCAAAATTGAGGAGCGCGCAGTCGAGGCTTAGTCGTTGACGACGCCTCGGAGAGCTAGAGCATGATCCAGACAGAAAGTTATTTAGACGTAGCAGACAATTCAGGCGCCCGGCGCGTGATGTGTATCAAGGTCCTCGGCGGTTCACACCGACGATATGCCCGTGTTGGTGACATCATTAAAGTCACCGTTAAGGAAGCAATTCCTCGTGGCAAGGTAAAGAAAGGCCAGGTTCTTGATGCCGTAGTTGTACGTACCAAGAAGGGCGTACGTCGCCCAGACGGTTCATCCATCTGCTTTGACGACAACGCGGCGGTTCTTTTGAACGCGCAACAAGCTCCTATCGGTACTCGTATTTTTGGGCCGGTGACTCGCGAGCTTCGCGGCGAACAATTTATGCGAATTATTTCGCTGGCCCCAGAAGTAATCTAGGCCGAAGAGAGTAGGAAAGCATCATGGCGAGCAAAATTAAACGCGACGACGAAGTAATCGTTATCGCAGGAAAAGACAAAGGCAAGCGCGGCAAGGTTCAGAAAGTTCTGGACGATGGTCGTTTGATTGTCACTGGCGTGCAGATGATCAAGAAGCATCAGAAGCCTAACCCTCAGGCAGAAATACCTGGCGGAATTATTGAGAAAGAAGCAGCGATTCAAATTAGCAATGTAGCTATTTGGAACGATGCAGAGTCGAAAGCGGACCGTGTTGGCTTCAAAACAATGGAAGACGGCAAAAAAGTTCGCATTTTTAAGTCCACGGGCGAGCTCGTAAGCGCCTGAGGAAGGCATAGATATGGCAACGTACAGAGATTTATATAAAAACGAAGTAGTGCCTAAGCTCCGCGAAGAGCTAAAGGTCAACAATGATATGGAGATCCCAAAGATCACCAAGATCACCATTAATATGGGTGTAGGTGAAGCTCTGGGCGACAAGAAAATTCTTGAGAATGCGGTCAAGGAACTGGAAGCGATCTCCGGTCAAAAACCCGTAATAACTAAAGCCCGTCGCTCTGTTGCTGGCTTTAAGGTTCGTGAAGGATGGCCGATCGGTTGCAAGGTGACTCTGCGCTCTGAGCGTATGTATGAGTTCCTAGAGCGTTTGGTAGCCATTGCTATTCCTCGAATTCGTGACTTTCGAGGCATCAGTCCAAAGCAATTTGACGGGCGAGGAAATTTCTCAATGGGTGTGACTGAGCAAATCATCTTCCCAGAGATTGAATACGACAAGATTGATGCACTGCGTGGATTGGATATTTGTATCACCACGTCAGCGCGTAACGATGACGAAGGTCGTGCATTGCTGCGCGCCTTTAACTTCCCACTGAGGGGTTAATAGAAAACATGGCTAAATCAAGCATGGTAGCGCGGGAAGATAAACGCGCGAAGATGGTCGCCAAGTACGCTAAGAAGCGTCAAGAGCTTAAGGCCACAATTAAGAATCCAAACACCAGCGACGAAGAGCGCTGGCAAGCACAGCTAGCTTTGCAGGGTTTGCCCCGCGACTCTAGCCCATCGCGCCAACGTCGCCGTTGCCAGATTACTGGTCGGCCACATGGTGTATATCGCAAATTTGGTCTCTGCAGAAACAAACTGCGAGAACACGCCATGCTTGGACAGGTTCCAGGTGTTGTGAAATCTAGTTGGTAGGGCAGCAAATATGAGCTTACAAGATCCATTGGCGGATATGCTGACTCGCATCCGCAACGCACAGGCGCGAGCCGCGACTGTTGTGAAAATGCCTTCTTCAAAATTGAAGGTATCAGTTGCCGAGGTATTGAAAAACGAAGGTTACATTACTGATTTCGCTGTGGAAGAGGGCGCCAAGCCGGAGCTTGCCGTTACTCTGAAATATCACAAATCAAAGGGTGTAATTGAAGAGATTGGTCGTTTTAGTCGTCCGGGCTTGCGAGCTTATAAAGGGACAAAAGAATTGCCGAAGGTTCGTAGTGGACTGGGTGTGGCAATTGTTTCCACCAGTAAGGGCGTAATGACTGACCGCGCTGCAAGAGAGCTAGGTGTCGGTGGCGAAGTCCTCTGCACCGTATTTTAACGAGCATTCATCATGTCAAGAATTGCAAACAATCCTGTACAGATACCAGCTGGTGTAGAGATCAAGCTGAGCGAAGACCAAATTATTGCCAAGGGCAAAAATGGTGAACTCTCGCTTAATCTCAACTCTCTGGTTGCTATCAAACAAGAGGAAAGCACACTTCTGTTCAGTGCAGCAGAAAAGAGCAAAGATGCGGTAGCGATGGCGGGTACTTTCCGTTCGCTAGTCAACAATCTCGTGATTGGTGTTACTGAAGGTTTTGAAAAGAAGCTTACGCTGCTTGGCGTTGGTTATCGTGCCAAGGCTTCGGGCAACAAACTGGATCTGACGCTGGGCTTTTCTCACCCAGTTGTATATGAACTGCCGAAGGGCGTGAGTGCGGAAACGCCTTCGCAAACTGAGGTTGTTCTTAAGAGTGCTGATAAACAACTTCTTGGCCAAGTGGCTGCAGAAGTTCGCGCATTCCGTCCACCTGAGCCCTATAAAGGTAAAGGCGTTCGTTATGCAGATGAGTACGTAAGAATTAAAGAAGCTAAGAAGAAGTAAGAGCGAATAGGTAAAGGCATGGCAGATAAAAAGACATCACGGCAGCGACGAGCTAAGAAAGCCCGCGCCAAGATCCGCGAGCTAAATATGCAGCGGCTCTGTGTACATCGTACGCCTCGGCATATTTACGCTCAGGTGATCGATATAAATAGTGATCGCGTGTTGGTTTCTGCGAGCACTTTGGACAAAGAATTGCGTGACAAAGCTACTGGCAATGTCGCAGCAGCTGCAGCTGTAGGTCAATTGATAGGTACGCGTGCAAAAGAAGCGGGTATTGGTCAGGTGGCTTTTGATCGTAGCGGTTTTAAATATCACGGTCGCGTAAAGGCTCTCGCCGACGCCGCCCGCGAAGCTGGACTGGAGTTTTAATTAATGGCACGCCCAAACAAACAAGATCAGGACCAGAGCGAAGGTCTTCTCGAGAAGCTGGTTGAAGTTAACCGAGTTGCTAAAACTGTAAAAGGTGGACGTATCTTCTCCTTCACTGCACTCACAGTTGTAGGTGATGGACAAGGCCGAGTTGGCTTTGGTCGCGGTAAGGCTCGTGAAGTGCCGATGGCAATTCAAAAAGCAATGGAAGCCGCTCGTCGCAACATGATTGACGTAGATCTGGATGGCAACACTATTCAGTACGCAACTACTTCGGTTCATGGTTCTTCCAAGGTATACATGCAGCCAGCCTCAGAAGGTACTGGTGTTATCGCCGGTGGCGCTATGCGTGCTGTATTGGAATTGGCTGGTGTGCAAAACGTATTGGCTAAGTGCTACGGATCTACCAATCCAGTGAATGTGGTTCACGCCACCTTCAAAGCACTGCAAAACATGAAGTCTCCGGATCAGGTAGCTGAGAAGCGCGGCCTTTCCGTAGAGCAAATCCTTAACTGAGGTTAGAGCGACATGGCAGCGACCAAAAAGCAAGCGACCGTTAAGGTCACTCAAGTAAAAAGCGTCCACGGCCGCTTGAAGAACCACAGAGCCTGCGTATCGGGCCTTGGTTTGCGTCGTATTGGACATACAGTCGAGGTAATTGATACCCCGGCCAACCGAGGCATGATCAATAAAGTGTCTTACATGGTTCAGGTAGAGGAAAGCTAATGTATCTCAATACTCTTTCTCCTAATCCAGGCCGTACCAGCGACAAAAAACGTCGCGGACGTGGTATTGGTTCTGGTCTAGGCAAAACCGGTGGCCGCGGTCACAAAGGTTTAAAGGCGCGTTCTGGCGGTAAAGTTGCTCCAGGATTTGAGGGTGGTCAAATGCCACTGCGTAAGAGGTTGCCAAAGTTTGGTTTTACTTCGCGTGTGTCATTGGTTTCTGCTGAAGTGCGTTTGTCTGAGCTCAACAAGTTCGATGCCAAAACCAAGGTTGTCGATTTAGACGCCCTGAAACAGGCTAACTTGGTCGGTCAACATATCGAGCGCGCCAAGGTATTCCTTAGCGGCGAACTGAAAGGCAAAGTGAAATTCACTTTGCAGGGTATCGCCGTAACAAAAGGAGCCCGTGCGGCGATTGAAGCAGCTGGCGGTACTATTAGTAACGCCCCGGGCGGTGAAGAAGTACCAGGTGCTGAAGAAGCTCCGGCCGAAAAACCAAAAGCGAAAAAGGCCGCTCCAAAGAAAGAAGCTGCCAAAAAAGAAGAAAAAGTTGAAGAAGCTCCTGCTAAAGACGCCGGTGCAGATGAGGAGTCTGGGGAATAAATAATGGCACGTGCCGGTAATCCACCTCTCGGAAATATGAAAGGCCTCGGTGAGCTTTGGGCGCGCCTGCGCTTCCTATTTCTGGCAATTGTGATTTACCGCATTGGCACCCATATTCCCTTGCCTGGTATTGATCCCGATCAGCTGGCAATTCTGTTTAACCAGAATGAAGGCACTATCCTGGGGCTGCTGAATATGTTCTCTGGCGGTGCGATGGAGCGTATGAGTATTCTAGCGCTCGGTATCATGCCCTATATCTCAGCTTCTATTATTGTTCAGCTTCTTGCCGCTGTAACGCCATCTTTGGAACAGCTAAAGAAAGAAGGTGAACAGGGTAAGCGTAAGCTTCAGCAAATTACTCGTTACGGCACACTATTTCTGGCAACTGTTCAAGCCGTTGGTATGTCTGTTGGACTCGCCGGCCAAGGGCTCACCACGAGCACGGGTATGGCTTTTTACCCAGTTGCCATTATTTCCCTGATCACCGGCGCTGTTTTTATGATGTGGTTGGGCGAACAGATTAACGAGCGCGGAATTGGTAATGGTATCTCCATGCTGATCTTCGCTGGTATCGTTGCCGGGATCTTCCCCGCGATGGGGCAAGCCTTTGAACAGGCTCGAATTGGTGAGATTCACGCGCTGGTTCTAGTCTTTATCGGTATTTTGGCTATTGCCGTTGTTTATTTTGTCGTCTTTGTCGAACGCGCACAGCGCCGTATTCCGGTGAACTATGCTCGTCGTCAGCAGGGCAATAATACTTTCGCCGCGCAGAGCAGCCATTTGCCACTCAAGCTAAACCAGGCAGGGGTTATTCCAGCGATTTTTGCTTCCAGCATTCTGCTGTTCCCAGCTTCACTGGCTCAGTGGTTCGGTCAGGGCGCAGACGGCGGAAGCGTAGTTTTGCAAGAGATCGCTTTAGCGATTGGTCCAGGTCAGCCACTGAACCTAATTCTCTTTGCTGCATTGATTATTTTCTTCTGCTTTTTCTACACGGCTTTGATATTTAATCCAAAAGATATGGCAGATAACCTGAAGCGTTCAGGTGCATATATTCCAGGTATTCGACCCGGTGATCAGACAGCACGTCATATCGACGATGTGATGACTCGACTAACCATGGTGGGCTCTCTTTATATTGCTCTGGTTTGTTTGATGCCTCAGTTTCTGGTGGTTTTCTGGAATGTACCCTTTTATCTGGGTGGGACTTCCCTATTGATCGCAGTGGTTGTGTCCATGGATCTGATGTCTCAGATTCAAGCGCACTTGATGAGTAGTCAGTATGAATCGCTGATGAAAAAAGCCAACTTTAGACGTTAAAAAGCTTTTTATAGCTTAAGAAATCGGATTTTAGGTAATCGAAAATGAAAGTTAGAGCATCGGTTAAAAAAATGTGTCGCAACTGCAAAATCGTTCGACGTAAAGGTGTGGTTCGCGTGATCTGTAGCGCCGAGCCTCGTCACAAGCAGCGGCAGGGTTAGGCCCGGGTGCTGAAATTGATTAATGATTTGGGTCTGGGTATCCTTCGCGCCTTTTTTGCGCGACAGAATTCAGATTCGGTAACTGGAGAGTAGTTCATGGCTCGTATTGCAGGGGTTAACGTACCCGATAATAAGCATGCGGTTGTTTCTTTGACGTACATCTATGGTGTAGGTCAAACCACTGCGCAAAAAATCTGCGCTGCGGTTGGTATTGAAGAAAGCGTAAAAATTGGTGATTTGGACGAATCTCAGCTGGATGCTATCCGTGCTGAAGTTGGCAATGTCACAGTTGAAGGTGATCTTCGCCGTGAGACTTCAATGAACATTAAGCGACTTATGGATCTCGGTTGTTTCCGCGGTCTGCGTCATCGTCGTGGTTTACCACTGCGTGGACAGAGAACTAAGACAAATGCGAGAACCCGTAAAGGGCCGCGTAAACCCATTAAAAGATAATTGATTGGTAGATAGAAATGGCCGAAGCCGGTAAGTCTCGTAAAAAATCAAGAAAGACCGTCGTTGACGGAATTGCACACGTGCATGCGTCTTTCAATAACACCATCGTTACCATTACTGATCGTCAGGGTAACGCTCTAACCTGGGCTACTTCTGGTGGCTCTGGATTCCGTGGTTCACGAAAAAGCACACCCTTTGCCGCACAGATCGCCGCCGAGCGAGCTGGTAATGCAGCACTGGAATTTGGTGTTAAGAACCTGGATGTTGAAGTTAAGGGTCCTGGACCTGGCCGTGAATCAGCGGTACGAGCGTTGAATAACTGCGGCTTTCAAATTAATCACATCACCGACGTGACGCCTATCCCTCATAACGGATGTCGTCCACCGAAAAAACGTCGTGTATAAGAGGCTTATTTAAGAATGGCTAGATATCTCGGACCAACCTGTAAGCTTTCACGTCGTGAAGGCACTGACCTGTTCTTGAAGAGTGGCATCCGTCCTCTCGAGTCCAAGTGTCGCGCTGAAAACGCACCTGGCCAACACGGTCAACGCCGCGGTCGTCTTTCCGATTACGGTGTTCAGTTACGCGAAAAGCAGAAAGTACGTCGTATATACGGTGTTCTTGAAAAGCAATTCCGCAACTACTACAAAGCCGCTGCAAGTCAGAAAGGTAATACAGGTGAAAATCTGTTGAGCCTGCTGGAGCATCGCCTAGACAACGTGGTTTACCGAATGGGCTTTGGCGCTACTCGTGCCGAAGCACGTCAAATGGTTGCTCACAACACTATTTTGGTAAATGGCAAAAAAGTAAATATTGCTTCTTATCAGGTTCAAGTCGGAGATGTTGTCTCCATTCGTGAGAAAAGTAAGAACCAGCTACGCATTCAAAATGCGTTGAGCTTGGCAGCCCAACGTGGTGCAGCCGAGTGGGTAGAAGTAGATCCATCAAAGATGGAAGCTACATTCAAGCGCTCTCCGGATCGCGCTGATCTGCCTGCAGAAATTAACGAGAACCTCATTATTGAGCTTTACTCCAAGTAATAGAGACTCGATGCAAGAGGTAACAGCTGCTAATTGGTTACCCTCGCTGAAAATTTAAAAGTAACCTTCGCTTCGGCGATAAACACTGGATAAAAAATGCAAACAGCCATAAACGAATTTTTGACACCAAATCACATCGATCTAACAGAGATCTCGCCTACTCAAGCTAAGGTTGTTCTTGAGCCTCTAGAGCGTGGTTTTGGACACACTCTGGGTAACGCTCTGCGTCGTATCCTGTTGTCTTCAATGCCTGGTTCAGCCATCGTTGAGGTTCAGATTGAAGGTGTTGAGCACGAATACAGCACCTTGGAAGGTGTTCAGGAAGACGTTATTGAAATCTTGCTGAACCTTAAAGGCGTTGCGATATCTTTGAGTGAGCGCGACGAAGCACATCTGACTTTGAGCCGCACTGGCGGTGTAGTAACTGCAGGTGATATTCAACGTGACCACGATGTTGAAATTGCTAATCACGATCACGTTATTGCGCACCTTGCTGATGACACTACTCTGACCATGACATTGAAGGTTGCTTCAGGTCGTGGGTACCAGCCAGTTGATTCTCGCTACAGCGATGAAGAAGAGACAGCCGCTATTGGCGTATTGAAGCTGGACGCCAGCTTCAGCCCTGTTATGCGTGTTTCCTATACTGTTGATTCGGCTCGTGTTGAGCAGCGTACTGACCTCGACAAATTGATTATCGATCTGGAGACAGACGGTACTTTGGATCCTGAAGATGCTATCCGAAAATCTGCCACAATCCTGCAACAGCAGCTCACTGCTTTTGTAGATTTGGAGGCTACTGATATTGCACAAACTCAGGATCAAGAAGACCTTATTGATCCAGTATTGTTGCGATCTGTTGATGATCTTGAGCTGACAGTTCGTTCAGCTAACTGTCTGAAAGCAGAAAGCATCTACTACATTGGTGACCTAGTTCAGCGCACCGAAGTTGAGCTGCTGAAAACACCAAACTTGGGTAAGAAATCACTTACCGAAATTAAAGACGTTCTGGCATCCCGCGAATTAAGCCTAGGTATGCGCCTGGAAAACTGGCCACCCGCCAGCCTGCGCACCGATAGCGAAATTTAAGAGCACAGAAGTCGATTAAGACGTTCGTTTTAGGATAAGAAAATGCGACACAGAATTGCAGGCCGTAATTTCAGCAAGACCAGTTCACACCGTAAAGCCATGTTCCAAAACATGACGGTGTCTCTGGTAGAGCATGAAATGATTAAAACCACTTTGCTTAAGGCGAAAGAGCTGCGCCGAGTGGCGGAGCCTCTCATCACATTGGCAAAAGAAGATAGCGTTGCAAATAGACGCCTTGCCTTTGATCGTTTGCGCGATAAAGACGCTGTTGGAAAGCTTTTCAATGAGCTTGGCCCACGCTACGAATCACGTCCAGGTGGTTACCTACGTATTCTTAAGTGTGGATACCGCGCTGGTGACAATGCGCCTATGGCTTATGTTGAGCTTATTGGCCGTGAGGGTGGAGCAGAAGATCTGCCGAAAAAACCAAAGGCTAAGAAGCCCGCTCCAGCGGCTCCAGTAGTTGAAGAAAAGATCGAGGAAGAAGTAGTAGAAACTGCAGAAGAGGCAGTTGAAGAAACAGCGCCTGCGGCCGATCAAGAGCCGGAAGAAGCAGTAGAAGCCGAAACTTCTGAAGAAGTAGCCGAAGAAGCTGCTCCAGAAGCTGAAGCTCCAGCAGAAGCGCCCGCAGCGGAAGAAGAGCCCTCAGCAGACGAGGAGCCATCAGCGGAAGAAGAGCCCTCAGCTGATGAAGAGACTGAAGAAGATAAGAAGTAATATCTATTCTTCATTCCAAAAAAGCCGGGACAATCTCCCGGCTTTTTTATGTGCCGGGTGCGCAGAATTGGTGATGCACAGTATTCAATCAGGATCATAAAAGGCGATAAGAGATAGATGTTGTCCAGAGTTGAAATCAGAGCAGTCTCTGCGGTCGGGTTGGTTTATATCACTCGCATGCTCGGTTTGTTTATGGTTCTGCCCGTACTCGCCTTAAATGCTGATCAATATACCGGTGCTACCACGGCCAGTATTGGTGTCGCACTAGGTATATATGGGCTTATGCAAGCCTTACTTCAGGTTCCCTTCGGAAATTTGTCCGATCGTATTGGCAGAAAACCCGTCATCCTGATGGGTTTGGCGTTATTTGCTGCGGGGAGTCTATTGGCCGCATTGAGTACAAGCATCGAAATGCTGATTTTTTCTCGTGCGATACAGGGAGCCGGGGCAGTGTCCGCGGCTTTGTTGGCTTTGCTAAGTGAATGCTCCCGCGAACAAGACCGCAGCAAACTCATGGCCATTCTGGGTATATCCATTGGCCTTTCCTTCGGTTTGGCTATGGTTCTAGGCCCCATTTTGGCCAGCAAGTGGGGAATTGAATCGATTTTCTGGCTTTGCATTGTCCTGGCATTGTTGGGCGCCATGGCAATTTTAGGATTGACACCAAACCAAGGTGAAAAGGCACTAAGATCAAATCAATCCGTTGAGGGCGGTTACTATCGAACAGAACTGTGGCGGCTCAATCTGGGTATCTTTAGTTTGCATGCAGTTCAGATGAGTCTCTGGGTGGCAGTACCCCTGATTTTGCTAAACAGCTTTGCTATACCCGAGTCGCAGCATTGGAAATGGTATCTCTTGGCAGTTGGCGGAGGTTTCTTAATGATGGCGCCAGTGATGCAGGCATTTGCCAAAAGAAATTTATACCGGGCAACCATGCTCGTGGGAATTGCTAGTCTGATTCTTGCTCAAATAATCCTCGCTCAGGCTTCAATATTTAGTTTGTTTGTGTTCGGGCTTCTAGTGTTTTTCTGGGGGTTTAACTTGTTGGAAGCCACTCTACCTTCTCTTGTTAGTCGATGGGTGGACGACAGTGGGCGGGGAAGGGCTATGGGCTGGTATTCCTCAAGCCAATTTCTGGGTACCTTCGTCGGTGGATCCCTAGGCGGCGTTCTAGCAGCTCAGTTTGGATTATTTGCGGTTTTTGGATTTGGTCTCACTCTCTTTGTGATCTGGTTTGCCGTGTCCCTCGGAATGCGCGCCATACCAAATATAAAGTCCTATGTTGTGGCCCAATTGACCGCTGAAGAGGAAGCAGAATTATTAGCTTCTCGCGGGGTGCTATCGGTTAAAAATTTTCCTGAGCAAGATGAAGCCTTTGTGCGAGTGGATATGGCTGAAGTTGACGCCCAGACCTTGGAAAAATATCAGCTTAAATAGCCAAGCTTTTTCCAATTTGCCTCTCCAATTTTTTGCTCAACAGAGTAAACTCACTCCACCAAATTAATAGAACAACATGCAAAGGAAACCTAAATGGCATCTCGCGGCATCAATAAAGTAATTCTGGTTGGCAATCTGGGGAACGATCCGGAAACGCGCTTTATGCCCAGTGGCGGAGCAGTTACCAATGTCAGTATTGCGACCTCTGAAACCTGGAAAGACAAAAACAGTGGCCAACAACAAGAACGCACTGAGTGGCACCGTGTGGTTTTCTTTAATCGTCTAGCTGAGATCGCTGGTGAATACTTAAAGAAAGGAAGCAAAGTTTATGTGGAGGGTAGTTTGCGGACCCGGAAATGGCGGGACAACAGTGGTCAGGATAAATACACCACTGAAATTGTTGCCACCGAAATGCAGATGCTGGACTCACGTGGTGGTTCTGGCGGTGGTGGTGATTACAACCAAGACTATGGTCAGGACGCTAACCCAGCACCTAAGCAGCAGGCTCCTGTAGCTCAGGGAGGCTCACAGGAAAAACCTGCCGCCCAACCTCAGCCACAGAACTTTGATGATTTTGACGACGATATACCCTTTTAGGAAAAAGTTGCATCTCTAGAGAGCCGGGCCTTGCCCGGCTTTTTTGTAGTTCCGCTTTTAACCCTTTATTTGGGCAGTAATGTTTTATTAAATTTACGGTAAGAAATATTTTTCAAAGATTAAGTTTTTTCGATTTTATAATCGGTTTTGATTGAATAAACCTAATATTAGCTAACAAACCTAGAGAAATAGGTGGTAAGTAAATTGTTCCAAAAATATTTAATATAAGTAATTCTTTCCATATAGGAAAGTACGCCTGTTTATGTATATACAAGGTCCTGAGATATAGTCGGGCAGCGAATCGAGGCAAACTCGGTCGTAGCTTGAAAATCTATAATTAGTTGGGGAAACAATAATGGAAAACCATTCACTATTTAGTGTATCTAAATCTGTGGTTGTGGGCTTGTGTATGTCATTAGCATATACGGCGCCTACATTTGCACAGGACTCTGATGATAATTCTTTTACTTCTTTGGAAGAGATCATCGTAACTGGACGAAAGCGTGAGGAATCATTGCAAGATATCCCAGTGACTATCTCTGTGATCGGCGGAAGTGACCTTGAAGATCTCAATGTTCTTCGACAGGACGATCTAGCGGCATTAGTACCAGGGTTCTACTACAACCAGGGTGTTGGTCTAAGTGAAGATCGTACTGCAGCCTTGCCTAGTATTCGCGGTGTTGGCTCAACAGAGCTTGCTACCAACCGCTCCAAAGTGGCTTCCTTTATTGATGGAATGCCTATTTTGGGATCGATTGGTGCTATCAACATTGGTGGCGCAACTCAGGTAGAGGTCTATAGCGGCCCGCAGAGTGCTGCATTTGGTCGATCTACTTTTGCAGGTGCCATTAATTATGTCACTCGTGATCCGGGTGATACCTTAGAAGGTACCGTAGGAATTAATTGGAACGAAGACGGTACGCGTATCGTCAATGGCTTCATCGGTGGCCCGATAACAGATACGCTTGGCTTTCAGTTGGGTGCCAGCTATGAAGATTCAGGTACAGCAGATGATGATCTTTATTCCTATACCGACGGCGTATTGGCGACAGAAGAAACCGGCGAGAATTTATCCGCACGGTTAGTATTTACGCCAAATGATAAATTCAAAGCCAAGCTGACTTGGTCGCGAGATTTGGTAGACGATGGTCCTCGAGCAGATTTCTACGCATCTCAAGAATCCTCCTTTGATTGTTACAACAGCGCAACTGTATATAGCGAGCGCAGAGCCGTTGGGCCAGCCAATAATATTGGTTTTGAAGGTGTGATCAATTGTGAACTTGAAGTACACCCAGATACGGTGCTGGAGCAGTTGAATGACTATCGCCGCTATTTTGCCAATAACCCAGATGTCTTAGATGCCATCATTTATGACGGTGGAGTATGGGTCGACAATACGGGTAACCCGGCCACTTCTCTTGTTGATCAAGGTGCCGTAGATGGACACCTAGGTTTAAGTCTAGAAGAGCAAGTTCTGACCGTTTACGATGGCTTCTCAGTACTTCACGGCAATGCTGGTTCTGAAAGTGAGAGGAATCGTGTAACAGCCCAATTCGACTATCTATTTGACAACGGCAGCGGGCTACAACTCTCTATTATGAAGAGTGAAGAAGAACTGTTCCGCGGCTATTCCCGAATTGCGGCTCAGGAAGTACAGTCCATTTTTTGGAATGACACCGAGGGCTATTACGATGACTATTCTCTAGCGTTGGCTATGGGAATGTATGTTCAGAACGGTCGACGAGTTCCTGACAATACGCCCACCGAGATTGAAGAAAACTACATGGAAATTCGTTGGGCTTCGCCTGATGAAGAGCGACTTCGATATGTTGTAGGAGCCTCCTACTATGATTACGAGTACAACTACATTGATTTTGGTGCTCCAGGTTACAACAATCTTGTGAACGGCACTGCTGATCTATTTGAGCAGCTGGTTAATCCAGATGAGTTAGATGATAGTGGGGGTGTGGTAGCTCCAACTGCCATTGAGTCTGAAATTACAACCAATACGGCGGTTTTCTTTAATGCTTCCTACGATTTCACTGATACCATAACTGGTTCCATAGAAGGTCGCTATGCTCAGGATGAAGTTGGTGCCTTGCAGCCCATCCTTGGTCTGGAAGACTCGGTAACCACCAAAAGCTTCACTCCGCGTATAGCATTGAATTGGACTCCAAACGATAACACCACTTATTACGCTCAATACGCGGTTGGTGTGAATCCAGCGGGAATCAACGCAGCACTCCTGTCTCCTGACCTACGGGATACGCTGGACAATGGCGTGCCTGTGAATGATGTTGTACACGGCGGTTCGATCAATGGCCGAGTTCAAACTGTGAACTATGATGCAGACCGATATACCACCTTCGATGAAGAGAAGATCACCAACTTTGAGGTAGGCTTTAAAGGAGCCGCCTTTGACGGTAGGTTGAGTTACACAGGTGCTCTCTACTATATGATTTGGGATGATGCGCTCGAAAACATCAATCTGAACTGGGAATACGTTTATGCAGATAACGATTTCATAGGCGATCAGGTTTTTGAAGCTGATGGAATCACTCCGGTTACCCCTACAGCCTTCTACGTGGAAGAATCTGTATTTACTAGCGCGAACAGTCTGTTGACCAATACCGGACAATCTGACACTCAGGGTATCGAGCTGCAGGCGAGCTATCAGATTTCTGACAGCTGGAGTCTTGGCGGTAACCTCAGCGTGATGGAAAGAAAATTCACCGAGTACTGTTCTGAAGATGATTTCCTTGGTTTCCCAACTGACAGAGGTGTTTACGCGGGTTTGACTGAAGGAGTAAGTGAAGGCGGTAACGCATGTTGGGTGCTGGATGGTCTAGAGGTTGCGAATCAACCTTCCGTGACCTATACGGTTATCCCAAGATATCGCACAGAATTTGGTGATGGTTTCAGGTTCAACGCTTCTGCCACTCTAAGACACACAGGCAAGCATTTTAATGAATACTCTAATACGGGTGAGAATCCAGCGGTAACCCGAGTGAATCTGAATATGACTTTGGCGAAGGACGCGTGGTCAGCGCAGCTTTATGTCAATAATCTGTTAGATGACACAAAGCAGGTTCCCAGAAGGGCGACCACTGTGGCTAGATTCTTTGACCTGAATCAGCCTGCAGTGATTGAGCCAGAGTATTACTATGACCATGCCGGTGGTCCATGGGGAACTTTCTCTATGCTGCCTAATCATGGTCGCCAACTTGGTGTGCGTTTGAACTATGATTTCTAGATTGAGCTGATCGGCCTTTAAACAAAGGTCTAAAGCAATTAGACCCATCGACAGAAATGTCGGTGGGTTTTTTTATCTTTGTTAAAAAAGAGTAGTAGAAGGGAGGGGAGAGTTGAAAGTAAGGGGAATAGTTAAAGAGGGGCGGAGAACCACCCCTTAGATCAAGCTCTACTCTTGTTGTCGCCTGGCGCGTCCATCTCCATTTCCTGGCTCTGGCATGTCCGCGAGCACTGAATCGAGCTCTTCACCTGCATCGATTCTGTCGGCTGCTTCATTAGCGAATGCCTGGCCTATTCGATCGTGAACACTATGGAACACTCCATCCTTTGTGAATCCGCTCATGGCGCCGTCGGGGCGGCCAGTGCGATGGGGCCAGGTAAGTACTGTCAGCTCGTCACCTGGCTTTATCTCATCTTGGGCGTAGCCAGCTCGATCCCAGAACATGACGGGCACCTCAATTTCCCAGTGATCACCTTCTTCAGTAATAAGAGTTAGCCTAGGGTGAGGGCGTCGATAGATGAATTCTTCCGCCACACCTTTGATTTCGATGGGATTACGGATGTCCTAGGGTGCATAGGAGTGGTGAGCGAGCAGCTCTGCCGAGCAAAAAGAAAGGGATAAGACCCCCAGTATGTGTTTCGTGAGTGTTCTATTCATCCTTATCCCCCTTGTGATAGATACTAGCCTAGTTGGTTGAGTCCTATATTCGGTTAATCCTTGGCAGATCAAATACTCCAATATACTCTTCCGTGGTTGGGTAGTACTTTTGGCAACTAGTTTGGCCCGCCGCCCATGCCGCCCATGCCGCCAATTGGGGCATTTTCGTCAAAGGATTCGTACTCTTCACGAGCGTCAAATTCTATGCCGGACATTTCTTCCATCAAGGCTGCGCCAAAGCGAGTAAGGTTACCGTCATCTGTGCGTGTTCGACGACCTTCGGAATCAAATTCGGGCAAGCTAGCAGCTTCTTTTGGTAGCAGCGATCCCTCTTCAAAGGTAAATTGACTGGCACCCTGGACAATTCGGTTGTCTATTGAGAAGCCCACTCCGGTTTGCTCATTTTCCATTTTGTGTAGCCAGGCTACAGGCGCTCCGTTGCGCAACGGCCATCCACTAACGGTAATTTCGCCGCCAATTTCGGATACCTCAAGAAATGTGGGCCGGTCCTCTGGCCAAAGTCGGGTTGCTTGGCTCTCTGCTTTCCAAACTGTTTTTTCGCCGGTTTCAGATGTTGTTTCAAATTCAAACCAAGCGTGGGATCCGGCATTGAGATTCTCAGAAACAAGAATACCTTTCCAAGTTGTATATTGGTTGCCGTCGTAGATCACGAAGGAGTGATGAGCTGCTGCAGAGGAGGCCAACAGTGCGCCGGCAATTACAGTGATTAGTTTTTGATAGCCTTTCAAAATTTTCTCCATCGGAGGTCAGGGTTATTTATTAGAATGCTAGGATGCCATGTTTCATTACTCAAGTGATTCAGTAATACTTAATAAATAGGAAGTTATTCAAGGAGTTAGCAATAATTGTTTACATTAAAAGGTCTTCGTCTGACGGGCTATATAGAGGGTTGGTCCTTGCTTCTGCTTATCGGTATTGCCATGCCCGTAAAATATATGTTGGGAGAGCCTATGCTGGTGAGAGTTTTAGGTTCAATTCATGGTGTCCTTTTTATGTGGTATGCGATTGTTCTGGGCCTTACCGCTAAGCGGGAATCTTTAGCCTGGTGGGCTTTCCCCCTCGGCTTTATCGGCTCAATTCTTCCCTTTGGCCCTTTTGCGTTTGAAAAACTGCTCGAGAAAAGCAGAGAAAGCAAAATTTAGTTCGTAAGTTAAGCCTCTGGATGCAGATTAACTGCTGGAAAGGGAGTCAGATTTTTCCTTAAGAGTCGTGAAGAATGGCGAATATTCGGTTTCTTCTCTTATACTAATCAGTCACTGCTCATTCGGAGCAGAAATATTGATCGGGGGATCATTGATGAAATTAACTAATACACTAATTTTGGGTCTGGCCTGTGCGGCCGTTGCAGGTTCAGTTGTGGCACAGGATGAGATGCCAGAAATGGGTTTTTTCTTAACCTCAGTAGGTGTTGGGAATGGTGCTGACCTAGGTGGACTTGAAGGTGCGGATGCGCATTGTCAAGCTCTGGCCGAAGCAGCGGGATCAACCCGCACTTGGGCGGCCTATCTTAGCGCCAAAGCAGAAGGACGAATGAATGCGGTAAATGCGCGCGATCGTATTGGCACGGGACCTTGGCACAACGCCAAAGGAGTTGTTATCGCAGCAGATTTAGACGTGCTGCACTACGACAATTCCAATATTAACTACGCGATGGCATTGAATGAAAACGGCTATACCGTTAATTCTGGCGGCATGGGTAATTCTCCAAACCGACATGACATTCTGACCGGAAGCAACATGGACGGTACAGTAACTTCTGCGGAAGACGGTACCTGTAGCAACTGGACTAGCAGTGACGAAGGTAATGCCATTGTTGGGCATCACGATCGGTTCCGTGGCACTACCCCTGGTAGCTCCTGGAATTCGGTTCACCCTTCGCGAGGCTGCAGTCAGGAAAATCTGCGCGCTAGCGGTGGTGATGGACTTTTCTATTGCTTTGCAACTGACTAACTAGTCAGCAGAATAAAAGGCCGAGCAATGCTCGGCCTTTTTTTTCTTCAAAAAAGGGGAGCTCTTGTGGGACTAAAAAATACCACCAGCCAATATGGTTCTGTGGCCAAATGGATTCACTGGATTACGGCACTCTGTTTCCTGTTGGCCTATATCACCATTCACTATTCACATCGCCTCGAATTTCGATCACCGGAATATATGACTGTGATCTATTTGCATGCTTCTCTAGGAATTACTGTAGGAGTGTTATTCCTTCCACGTTTAATCTGGCGTCTGATTAATCCAGAGCCAGAACTGGATCCGGCGCCAAAATGGCAGCATCGGGCGGCGAAGTCGGCACACTGGGCACTTTACTTCGTTCTAATTGCAATGCCGCTTACTGGCTGGTTTGGCTTTGGTATTCCTTGGTTTGAGTATTTTGGAATGTTTGAAATTCCTTCATTCCTTGGTACCGGTATTTTCGAAACCCCCTTAGTGACAAATCTTGGATTAACCTTTGAGGAGTGGGAAGCGCCGCTTGATTACTTCCACAAGAATATTATGGGTCAGAAAGTTCTTATATTACTTTTACTGGTGCACATCGGCGCAGCGCTTTATCACCACTTCGGTGCCAAGGACGACACACTGCGAAGAATGTTGCCAGGCGGAAATCCCAGATGTTAATCGGTAGGGCAATTCACCACAAAGCGCCGCAGCTTCTTCAATGCAAAAAAAAGCCCCAGGCCGAAGCTTGGGGCTTTTGTACGAGCCTCGAAGGGCTCGATACAGAATTCTAAGAGCTTAGAATCTGTAGCTTGCTCTCAAACCAATTGAACGTGGTGCACGTGGCTGGAACTGGAAGCTATCACGAGCAATGTCGTCATAAGTCCAAGTCTCACCTAGGTAACCAGTCAAAGGAGTTGCCGCTACTGTAGCGTCATTTCGTCCGTAGTCTATGTCTCCCTGCTGCGCAGTGTCATCAGGGAATCCAAATACGCTGCGAGGAGAGTTCTCGTCTGTCAGGTTAGTGACATAGAGAGTTGCAGACCAGGAATCACCAGACAACCCTAGGTTCAGGTTGGCAGTTGTCGCTGCAGGATAAGAGTTGAAGTTCAGTGAGTTAGCGTACTGAGAACCTTCATGGCGCACATCCAGACGCGCGCTAAACCGCAGGCTGCCAATGTCAGTAGAGTAGCTTGGGCTCAAGGACCAGCTTATTTCAGGCTGGCTGGCCAGAGTGTTGCCGTTAGTTACATAGCAAGTACTGGTTAGTGTATCGCCTTCACCTGGCTCACGAACGGTAAGACCTAATGCTGACATGTAGTCTGGGAAAGTTTCCGCGCCAACGGCTGTGCCGACGGCTAGGGTGCCGTCAAGCTCGGTAAAGTCGATCGCGTTGAAGGTGGCGATATCACAGAACTCGTCATATTCACCCTTCATGATGCTTGCCTGAGCTCGCACGTCCCAATTGTCGTTAAGTCGATAGTTCGCTTCAATTTCAGCGCCCTGGATTTTTACGTCACCAAAATTCAGGTTGGTTTGAATCGTACTTCCGTCCGCAGCCGCTACATAAATGTAGTCCACACCGTCCACGCTACATGGGTCAACTACTGTGGGGTCGCCTGCGTCGGCATTCTCTGAACAGGGGCCATCAAGATCAATCGAGCCGTTTTGGATCTGATCTTTCCAGAGGATGTCATAGATAGCGCCAGAATAAGTCAGACGTCCGTCAAAGGCGTTTCCTTTAAAGCCAAATTCCAACTGAGTGATCTCTTCCTCTTTATAAGAAGTAAAGTCAGATGCAACGAACCCATGATCGTATGTTGTACCCGTAAGCAATGTGGCACCGTCAGGATCAGTGATCCAAGTGTCATCGGTGTACCAAACACCTGTGGTGTTGTCATATGCATCACTGATTTCGTCAGCACCAGCAACGCCAGTTTCGTTGTTGAAGTTATCAGTCGTGATTAGCGCTGCGTCATAGGCAATCAGTGCATTTGGAACGCCACTATTAAGAATTGCCAAAGTGTCTTCAGATAGAACGCCTACATTAATGCCAGCCGGGTTTACGCCCTTGGCCCATTGCAGGTAGTAGCTAGTGTTTTCATTGACATCGTAGGTTAGGGAGACGCGTGGTACGAAAGAATTGGTCGTTACTTCTTCTGAAAGACCCGTAGTCTCATTCGTTGCGCCAACCTCATCCTGGGCGTATCGGCCTTCTACAGAGAAGGTCAACTGATCTGTTAGGTCATACGCGGCATTGAAGTAGGCTGCTGTGTTTGTCGCTTGCTCACCAATAATCTCATCATCTGGAGCGAAGGGAATGCCTGCATCGGCAAAGCCCGAAAGCTGCATGAATTGGTCTACTAACTCGTCGCCATAGAACTGAGCCTGTGCTGCTAGGAACTCGGCTCCCATGCCGGCACCACCCCAGCGCTCTTCTAAGTACTCATAGTCGTAAAAAGACGCACCGACAACGTAGCGCAAGCGATCTTCCGCAGGAGAAACCCAGCGCAGTTCCATATATTGCTCTTCAATGTCGCCAAAGCTTGGCGTTGGAATACGGGGTGCTCCCATGCCAGATTGAATTCTCCACAATGCGTCGCCGCCTTCCCAGTCAATATTAGAACCGTCGGAAAAACCATCATAGGTGTTTGTAACCCCATCGAAGGCACCATCGACTGTATCGGTAAGTGCGTCGAAAGTTACGCCTCCAAAATTGGCTACGTTGTCAGGGTCGTAGTAGTAGAAGCCTGTGGCATTCGCACGCTGGAAAGTTTCTTCGCTCTGCATGAAAGAGAACTGAACCGCACTTCCGTTATCTAGAAGCTTGTCGACCTGGAAGGTGAAACGATCACGTTCACTCTTGGTGCCTCTCTCGCTCTCGGGAATAGAATAAGCGCGAGCAATAGTAAGAATCTGCTCCTCTACTGAAAGAATAGTCCCGTCATCCAGCTCAAATGGTGCTGCCGCTTCACCCATAGCGTTAGCTCCAGCAAGGGCAGCCGCTTCGATTGCGTTGTAGTTGAGCGGGTTGTTTAGCAGCCAATCTTCTACGCTGTGCACAGAATAGAGAGAGCGGACGTCGTCCCAGTCACAGTCCATCTCACCAACGAGCCAGGGAGCCATCATGCCGGCATCAACAAATACGCCATTGCCCTCGAAACAGGCATCACGCGCATCCTGAGTCAGGAACATCACTGGTGCTTGTTGGTCGTGAGTTTCAACGTGGTTGAAAGTCAGGGACAGTTTCAAAGTGTCATCTGGAGTAAATACCAGCTTACCGGAGAAGTTGTCACCAGTGCGTGCACCGAACTCTGTACCGTCGCCCTGACCGATATTGTGCTCAACGCCGTCAACCACTTGGTAACCACCTGATCCGGTTGCGTGGTATTCATCGGGAGAAGAACTATCTTCTTTCTCGTAGTTAACGAGAAAGCCGATCGTATCGGTGATGGGTCCACCAAAACTAATGTTTGCAGTCTTGGTGCCGTAATCACTTAGATTAATGCCAACACTGCCTTCAAAAGTATCACCAGGGTCGCGAGTTACATAGTTGATCGCTCCGGCGAAGGTGGAACGGCCAAATGCCGCACTCTGCGGACCGCGATAGACTTCAACCTGTTGAAAGCCATTGAAGCCGATAGAGCCCTGGGAGCCCAGAACAGGAATGCCGTCAACAAAGGCGGTTACCTTAGTTCTGTTCGGAGCCACGTCGTTCGCTTGAATTCCGCGAATACTTGGCAGTGCTGCGAGCCGGTCAGTACCTTCGTCGTAGTGAAGGCCCGGAACCATTTCGAATAGGTCGTACAATGTTTCGATGCCGGCGTCCTCAATGAGCGTGTCACTGAGTACCGAAGTCGATACAGGTACATCTTGTAAAGTTTCTTCGCGATTACGTCCTGTAATTACAATCTCATCCAATAAGATTTCGCTGTCATCTTGTGCAAAGGTCGGTACTGTATAAAACAGACAGGCCAATACACCGCTAGCTGACGCTAGTAAACGGTAGTTTTTCATTATAGTAGTCCCCAATTTGTAGAAAGATCTCTGGTTTTTCTTATCTCTTATGGTCACATTCCGACCATAATTCAGCGATTGTATGCGGACTTTCTTTCTATTCCCTTCGTAGTCGGCAAACTCCAAAAAATTTCTACAATCTGCTGTTTTTCTACACAATTTTTCTTTTGGCGTAATAGGAAGGCCAATCTAGACCCCTTGGATCTGCCCTGAGGATTATTGAAGTGGGAAGATAAACGCATGAGTGATTTGGCGAAGATCGAATCGCACAGTGATTTATATTGAGATTTTTAATTTGCCCACTTCACGGCGCTAGTACTGCAAGGGTCATGAAGTGGGCGTCGTCTCCCGGGGAGGGCTACTGGCTCAGGGTTCGGACGGTAAACCTGAGTTATAAAAAATGATCCAAGATCTGTGCCACATGAGTAAACCGTCATAAAATCAATAAGATAGAGAATTTCTAATCTAACTATTGTTGGGCAGGTACAGAAAGCCGCGTAAAAAAGGTGAGGATTGCTCAAAAAGGGTGCGTTCTTTCCGGCCATCTAGTGCAATTGGTTTCAGCCAGTGGTTTAGAAAGACAATTGTTAGCGCTGGGCTATACTTGGCGTTCTATCAAATTGCCACACCAAGGAAGCATTCTGGCCAATCGCAGCAGGAGCTTTCTCTTTACAACGGAAAACAGAGTTTAAAAATATGATTCGTCTATATGAAGCTGGAATGTCAACTTGTGCGCAGAAAGTGCGCTTTACTCTCGAGCAGAAAGGGCTGCCTTGGGAGGGGATTACCGTGGACCTCCATGGCGGTGAGAACTACTCACCCGAGTTTCGAAAAATCAACCCAAAAGCCATCATCCCGGTGCTGGACGACGACGGCGACATGATTTACGAATCAAATAGTATTTGTATCTATTTAGATGAGAAGTACCCAGAAACGCCGCTTATGCCTGCTAATCCAAAGGGAAGGGCGGATGTGCGCGAACTATTGCAGGCCATTGATGAACAAATTCATCACGACAGTTCAGCTCTCACTTACGGTATCGCCTTTCGTCCCGGTGTTCGGGCGAAATATGATACTGAAGAGAAGCTTCAAGGGTATCTGAATGGCATGCCGGATGCGGGTCGAAGAGCATCCAAGGGTGATGTGATTCGGAAAGGCGTCGAGAGTACCGAATGCACTATTGCAGTTCAGCGTTTATCTCTGATTCTTTCTCGTTTAGAGGAAAAGCTACAGAATTCAGCTTTTCTAGTGGGGAATCAATTAACCATTGCGGATATTGCCTATTCGCCCTATATGACTCGGCTGACTCATCTTAAGCTCGCTGGAATGTGGGCCGATAAACCCGCAGTATCTGATTGGTTTGATCGCGTTGTTGCAACCGAGGGATACCAAAAGGGCTTGGCTGCTTATTTCAATCCTGAAGTGGTAGCGCGGATGGAGGGTGGTGGAGAAAAGGCTTGGCCTACTGTGCAAAGTATTATGCAGGCTTAGATTTTGATCTCGGCGCTGGCTAGGGTGTCGGCTCTAGCTTCAGTACCTCAAAATTTGCAAAGCGGACAATTTCTTCTTCCGCTCTAAGGTTTTCAGCGTCAGCAAGAGAGCGATATATACCCCATTTGGGGCGCACAAAATGTTCAGGCTCTGTGCCACGCCACATGTCGAGATGGGATTCATCAACATCCAGAATGACTTCGTCGTCGCTTAGGCGCTTCACTATCAATCGCAGATTTCCCTGTTCTGCAAAGTTGGCGCGTGTATAGACTTCAAGCCACTCTCCGGTAATGTCATCCCAGGGGTAGTGGTCTAGATAGCTACCAGACTCATCACTACTGTGCCGGACTTCGATAGTATCCCGGCCGCTGTGCTCTGCACCGGAGATGGTGACAATAGGTTGGCTGTCGTTCCCACCAACGGCTTTCAACTGGAAGAAATGAGAAAACCATTTTGAGACTTCCATTCCATCATCGATTTTGAACTTCCAGCTAAAGACCATAGTCTCTTTTTCATAGCCCTTCACAGCATCTTCAGAACTTGCGTAGGTTTTGATTTCGTTGCGCTGACGGTCGGTGGTCTGGTATCGGTTCCGGTCGCGGTCAATATCCCGATGAGAGGTGAAGACAAAGTGATTTCCTACTTCCTCGTCAAAGTCCTCATAAATGTGTTCCACCTCGGGGTGATTCAGTGAGTATAGGTCTGGCGATTCAATGGGATTTGGGCCGCCAAACTCCCTGATAAGCTCGTAAGAGTTTAAGCCAGTCTCAGCGCCATCGGAATCGAGCGTCCGTGTTGACCGAATAGTGAAATCGGTATCATCAATCCAAGCTTGCGCCGCCGCGTTGCCACTAGTGATGATTAAGAGCAGAAAAAGAGATGCGAATCGCGGATGATGCATTGAAGTCAAGTTCAGGCGCCGAGGCTAAACTCATATTCTTCAATCTCTTTTTCTGCAGCGGCGATTCTCGGAACGGGATCGAACTTCCGCAGTTGTTGCGCCATGAAAAAATGGTGATCTGAAATTTTTAGAAAATTGAGTATGTGTTTTAAATAGCGTCCGCAAAAGTCGATATCAGAATCTACCAGAGTCCCTCCTGAGGCGAGCGCGACATAGGCTTTTTTGCCCTCTATCAAGCCGCGTGGTCCGTGTTCTGTGTACTTAAAGGTCACGCCCGCTCGGCAGATATTGTCGATCCAAGCCTTCATGTCAGCTGTCACATTAAAATTATAGATAGGAGTTGAGAGGAGCAGGATATCGGCATCCATTAGCTCTGCCACTATCTTGTCCGAGTAGGATAACCTCTGATGTTGAGCTTCGGTGCGTTCTTCCACTAGCGTAGTTGTGGCGTCAACCCATGCTTGGTCTATGCGTTCGATGCCTTCGGCCAGATCGCGATAGACGAACTCGGTTGGACCCAGCGCTTCGAGCTTTGCCTGAATTCTATCCGCTAAATTGCGGCTAGCAGAGGAACCTGGATTAAGACTAGAGTCGACACGCAATATTTTTGTTGTTTCTGACATGGTTTGATTTCTGATTATCCCCAAAATTTGGTCGTCATCTTAGAGCGGAGATCAGGTTCTTTCCATAAGCTTGCTGTTAAATAATCTTACCCATTCTGCTCTTTGCCAGAGCAGATTTAATTTAGAATTAGGGCATGCCGCTATTGAACCCAAATCAAGCAAATCCCACACGCAAAGATTTTGATGCCAAAGCCTTTGTTAAAACCCTGCCAAATTCCGCTGGGGTTTATCAGATGTACAACGAAAAGAACGAAATTCTCTACGTCGGCAAAGCTAAGAATCTAAAAAATCGAGTCGGAAGCTATTTCAGCGGCAGGCCGCAAAATGCCAAGACTCAGGCATTAGTCAATCGGATTGCATCCATTCAGGTCACGGTCACTAAAACCGAATCTGAAGCTTTGATTCTTGAACACAATTTGATCAAGCAGCAATCACCTCAATACAACATTTTGTTAAAAGACGACAAATCTTATCCCTATATTTTCGTATCAGATGAGGAGTGGCCTCGCGTCGTTTTGCATCGCGGAGCCAAGCGAGCCAAAGGTAGATATTTTGGTCCTTACCCCAATGCCTATGCCGCAAGAGAGGCCTTGGCTTTGTTGCAAAAAGTCTTTCGTGTGCGGCAATGCGAAAATGCTTTTTTCCGGAATCGATCTCGCCCTTGTTTGCAGTATCAAATAGAACGATGCACAGGTCCTTGTGTTGAAGGCTTGGTTGAACCCGAGGAATACCAGAAGGATCTAGATCGCACGATAAAATTTCTTAAGGGCGAAAACGAGGAGCTGGTGCAAAGCTTAATGGATGATATGCAGTCCGCTTCAGAAAGCTTGGAGTTTGAAAAGGCCGCCAGTCTCAGAGACTCTGTGGCTCAACTACGTAAAGTTCAGTCTGAGCAAAGCATCGAGCGAGGCAGTGCCAACTTGGATGTCGTTGCAGCAGCAACGGATGGAAGTTCCGCTTGTGTGCATATGCTCTTTATCCGCCAGGGTCGAATTATTGCGAGCAGGTCCTACTACCCCAAAGATGAGTTGGCTGCTACGCCAGCAGAAGTTCTTGCGGATTTTGTGCCCCATTACTACCTGTCTGGCCAGGATCGAGTCGCCCCATCCGAAATTATTGTTGCCGAAAAGTTCGAAGAAGCGGAGGTCGTTGAAAACACGATTTCTTCGATTCTGGCCAAGAAAATACGAATTAGTGTGCCGAAAAAAGGCCGACGAATAGAGTGGTTGGATGTTGCACGCCGCACGGCAGAACAAAACCTATCAGGCCGTCTGGCAGGCAAGCTTAGCCATCAGCGACGATTGCAGGCTTTGGGCGAGGCTCTTGGGCTTGAACAGCCGCCCAAGCGTCTGGAGTGCTACGACATAAGTCACCATTCCGGTGCCGAGACGGTTGCTTCCTGCGTCGTTTTTAATGAAGAAGGGCCTCTGAAAAGCGACTATCGAAGATTCAATATCGAAAATATTACTCCGGGAGATGACTATGCGGCTATGGAGCAGGTGCTCACCCGGCGTTTTAAACGATTAAAGAAGGGAGAGGGTAGTTTGCCGGATGTGCTTGTCATTGATGGCGGGAAAGGGCAGCTGACTCAGGCTAAGAGAGTTCTTTCTGAACTGAATATTTCTCAGCTCACATTATTGGGAGTTGCCAAAGGACCTGCCAGAAAGTCCGGTTGGGAAAAGCTTTTCGTTGGAGAAGACTCGGTAGAGCTAGCTCTGGATTCACATTCGCCGGCCTTTCACCTGATCCAGAATATCCGTGACGAGGCGCATCGGTTTGCGGTTGCAGGACACACAGCGCGTAAAAACAAAAAAATCACCAGCTCACCACTGGATCAGATTGATGGCATTGGTGCCAAGCGCAAAAAAGCATTGTTGAATCACTTTGGTGGTCTCCAGGGAATATCAGCAGCTGGAGTAAATGATTTGGCGAAAGTGGAAGGAATCAACACGAGTCTAGCGGAAGACATATACTCTCACTTCCACCAATAAAGAAGTCATCTGAAGCGAGCTCCATGAATTTTTTGTCCAAAGAAAAATTACCAAATCTCCTGACCTGGAGCCGAGTCTGGATGATTCCCATAATTGCGTTATTGGTGGTGACTCCTGGAGCTTGGACCCATTATCTTAGTGCAGCTCTCTTCTGCCTGGTGGCATTAACCGACTGGCTTGATGGTTATTTAGCTAGAAAGTGGCAGGTGCAATCAAATTTTGGCGCTTTCCTTGATCCCGTTGCCGACAAGCTATTGGTCGTGGTGCTACTGATTCTACTGGCGATTCAAGCGCCTGGAATACTGATGATTCTTTCGGTGCTTATTATTGTCAGTCGGGAGATTGTAATCTCAGCTTTGCGGGAATGGATGGCAGGAATGGGAATGCGTGATGTGGTTCAGGTAGCGCCCATTGGCAAACTCAAAACAACCCTGCAGATGATCGCTTTACTCTTTTTGCTGGTCGCCGAGGTAGGCACGGTGGTATTCAGTATTGGGTTGACCCTGCTTGTATTGGCTGCGGTAGTGACCCTTGTTTCAATGATCCAGTATCTCTTAGCAGCTGCCAGTAGCCTTACTTCTGGATAGGGAGCCTCGAGCCAGGGAATTTGAACCGGAGAACTTGAACTAGAGAACTTGAGCTAGAGGACTTGAACTAGGGAGCTTCTAGCTCAAGCACGTCGGACAGCCCCCCGCGGTTTGTCACATTGGTGAATCCAGCAGATTCGAGAGCTTCAAGCGCGATACCAGCCCGTCTGCCGCTGCCGCAGTAGAGATGAATCTCGGCGTCCTTGTCTAAATTCGTTACGCCACTGAGAATTTCGGTAAATTCGATATTGATCGCGCCTTCTAGGTGTTGCTCTTGATATTCCTCAGCAGTACGGACGTCGATCCAAACCTGATCAGCAGTGCGTGCTTTATTTAAGGATTGAGATTGTTGTGAGGAAGCGCAGCCGAGAAAAAGTAGGCTCAACAGGGTCAGCGCAACAATCGAAGTTTTGGTTCTCATCAAATCTCTCCAAATCAGGTTTTTATCGTAAGTCGATAATGTTCAAGTTGATATTCTTCCACTAATTGATGAATTTGGCACTCATATAGTGCATTTGGCGGAAGATCTAAATTTCCCCAACATAAAACCTTGAGAAGTCAGACGCCTGCGCTATGCTGTGGAGTATCTATTCTCAACCCATTGGACAGATTTCGTATGTCGCAGCCATGGAAAAATTACTCATCGGGAGACTCTTACGATGAACTGATATCCGCCAATGGTTCGCCGCGAACATCCGCGAGAAGGCTGCTAAATTTATTGTCCTCTCTGGATAAGAAGGAGCTATCCGAGCGCTGTGCAGCGGCTGAGCGAAGTATCCACGAGATGGGCATATCCTTTACCGTCTATTCGGACGAGGGCAATATCGATCGGCCCTGGCCCTTTGATTTAATCCCGCGAGTCGTAAGAGCATCAGATTGGAAGCAAGTTTCCGAGGGGCTGAAACAACGCTCCAAAGCGCTTAATTGCTTTATCAACGACGTCTACAACGAGCAAAAAATACTCGCAGATGGAGTTGTACCAGCAGAGCCGGTGCTGGATTCACCAAATTTCCTAGAAGCTTGCAGTGGCGTAAAGCCCGCTTTTGGTGTCTGGGCTCATATCTGTGGTTCCGATTTAATCCGGGACACATCGGGAAAATTTTATGTGCTGGAGGACAACCTAAGGGTGCCCTCCGGTGTTTCCTATATGTTGGAAAACCGTGAGATCACTAAGCGAGTGTTTCCAGAGCTTTTTGAAAACTACAGCATCCTGCCGGTAGATGATTACCCGGTAAACCTATACCGAATGCTCGCTTCGCTGTCTCCACGCAGGGTAAAACGCCCAAGCGTTGTCGTTCTCACGCCTGGAATCTACAACTCAGCCTATTTTGAACACGCCTTTCTGGCACAGGGTATGGGAGCAGAGCTGGTTCAGGGTGATGACCTCTATGTGGACGACGATGATCAGGTGCAGATGAAGACGGTTGACGGCCCACAGCGCGTAGACGTCATTTATCGCCGAATCGACGACATCTTTATGGATCCTGAAGTTTTTAGAGAAGATTCTGCCCTAGGTGTGCCCGGACTGATGCGAGCATGGAAAGCGGGCAGGGTAGCCATTGCCAACGCGCCGGGCTCAGGTGTGGCAGATGACAAGGTGATCTACGCTTATGTACCGGAGATGATTCGCTATTACTTAGGTGAAGAACCTAAACTCCGTAGCGTCAAAACCTATCTCTGCATGCTGCAAAAAGACCGCGACTATGTGCTGGAAAATATCGAGCAGATGGTAGTTAAGCCGGCAAATGAATCCGGTGGATACGGAATGATGGTGGGGCCTCATGCCAGTAAGGCGGAGCACAAAAAATTCCGCTCACTGATAGAAAAGAACCCTCGCAACTATATAGCGCAGCCAACCATTTCTTTATCTACCGCACCAACCATTATTGGTAACGAAATCGAGCCCCGACATTTAGATCTCAGACCCTTTATTTTGCAAGGCGCTGATAGCTATGTATCCGCGGGTGGGTTAACTCGAGTCGCCATGACTAAGGGTTCTTTGGTGGTCAATTCATCACAGGGTGGCGGCAGCAAAGACACCTGGGTAGTTGAGTAGCGGAGTGAATCGATGCTTTCTCGTGTAGCAAATCGACTCTATTGGAGCGCCAGATATCTTGAGCGCTCGGAAGGATTGGCGCGCATGATAAACGCCTATACTCATTTTATATTGGACACTCCCAGAAGCTCAGGAGCTGGGTGGGATGTTCTGATCAAAATTATCGATGCCGAACCAGTTTACTTTTCCCGCTACACAAAACTCACGGAACAAAACGTAATCAAGTTCCTTCTGGCTGACGAGGAAAACCTCGCTTCTTTAAAAGCCTCGGTGAGC
>Ga0209557_1000113_pt1 | contig 53855 bp, 45 predicted proteins | sample SaaInlV_120m_DNA_4_FD_184672 | JGI IMG/M metagenome (GOLD analysis project Ga0209557, IMG submission 184672) | Marine microbial communities from expanding oxygen minimum zones in the Saanich Inlet - Saanich Inlet SI074_LV_10m_DNA (SPAdes) (version 2) | ecosystem: Environmental > Aquatic > Marine... | reverse complement strand
ACTTCACTGATAAACAACTACAGATCATTGCTGATGCTGTAGAGGACTATGCTGTGCTGCTAGATGAGGATACCGCAGACGAATGCGGTGAGATCCTTGACATTATTGAAGCACACTTTATCAACAAAACATGATCCAGGGTTCTCTACCACCACGTCACACTCTCACAGTTTTAGAGTATGCTGCGCTAGAACCATTTTACTATGCTCAACGTCCGCACACTAAAGTAAAGACGTGGAGACAAATGCGTGCTGTTGGTCACAAACCAGTGCCCAAGAAGGATAACGCACTCAAAGAGATGTGTGTCAAGTTCAATGACACATACAATGGCAACCTTAACTACGAAAAAATCAACTCTAACAAGAAAAAATGATTAACGAAGTAATGCTCGATCGCTGGCTCCTAGAGAAAATTGATGAAATACAGGATGATATGAGTATAGACTTTGACAAGGACATGCCAACCGAAGAACTGTCACAGGAGGTATTGGAACTGCTCTGATCCAGTCTATACTATGTTCATCAGCAAGGCACCCAATGGCAGTCACCCAACTCAAGCACTCACACTACCACATCTTTATCCGCAATGAAGATGACACTGTGAGCGAACTGTTTCGCAAGGAAGGTCGTTGCACCACTCAAGCTGGTCGCGATCGTCAATTGAACCGTGTGACCAATGAGATGGTAGAGTCTATCCGTGACATTCGTGGATGGAAGCGCCTCACTGTCCAGACTATGACACCTTTCGAAGTGTCCCAACACGGGTTACGCTGACCCCATTCTACTCTATACTAAGTTCATCAACACAACAGACATGACCACCACCACCTTCGCTGACTACACTGCATCTGCTGAAGCACGTAAGGACATCGCACAAGCGATCCTAGGTCACACATTTGCGCTCTGCCAAGCACTTGAGCAGAACTTTGTGAATGAAAGCATTCGTCGTCAAGAGTTCTTTCTGGCATCTGCGGAGAACAAAGAGTATCATGAGCAGAAGATTGCTGACCTGAAGAATAACATTGGTGCTTATCGGTTCACTGTTGATACTGGACGTAAGTATCACAAGGTCATGATGACTACTGACGGTGGTAATCGCTCCGTTCATTGCTTCATTGACAAGAAGACTGGTGAAGTATATAAGGCAGCATCCATCAAAGCACCTGCCAAGGGAGTACGTTTTGATCTTCGTGTGATCAAAGAGCGTGAGTTTGTGTTGGAGAACTGTGATTGGGCGGGCGGTTATCTGTACAAGAATGCATACTATCAGGGTGCTTGACACTCTGTCCAATACATAGTATACTAGATTCACCCTGCTTTCGCTCCCATGTTCTATCTCGTTGCTGCTGGTAATGCCTATGCGATGGATTCTTCTACGGATACCATGTATGGCATGACGTGTTATGATGATAACACGGTTGATATTGATGACTGCTATGACATTGCTTATGATGAAGTTGATGAAGAAGAGCAAGAATACCTAGCACATGTTGCGTATCACATGCAACAGATTGCTAAACTAACTGAAGAACACACCAAACTCAACGAGGTCTTTGTCAAATGAACATGCTAGCAGATCACATCAAAGAATTTATCCAACCGTATCCTAATCGTTATACTCGTGGAGCGTGGGAGATTCGTGTTCTTCCGCGTGAAGATCTAGACTATGATGGTGTCCAGAAGTTCTGGCGCTTATTCAAGAAGTTTCCTAACGATTTCGCTGCTGCTGCTGTCTCTCTACTCCCCAAGGATGTAGAATTCATCCAGTATGATCACATGCAAAACATTCTGTTCTCCAACAAACTATGAACAACTACAACATGACTAACGACGCTGCAACCGTTGAGCGTCTCTCACAACAACGTGATGACATTTATGATTGGGTAGTAGAACGTTTCCGTTATCACATGGCAAATGATAACATTGATGAGGCACTAGCACTTGCTGATGAGTTCTATGAGTGGATGGATCCTGATGGTATGGAGAACGAAGTAACTTCATTCTATAACGAAGAAGAGTTGCTACGTCTGTATATGTCATTGCCTGAAGGATAATGAATGATGACTATGTTGTGACAGACGAAATGCGTGACCTCATCATACGCTACATGGAAGCATGTAATAAAGGTGAGGACAAATTAGCAGATTCCCTTTTGATTCAAATTAAACATGAAAACAGCAATTCTATCAGTCCTGACAGCAATTAGTTTAGGATCATCAGGTGTTGCACTTGCCAATGAAGATAAGATCACTCAAGGATACAATAGCATGGATGCTATGGGTTGTATGCTACTTGGTGAATGTAGAGATAATGTAGATGAAGTATTCTCTCTTTTAGATATTTCTTCTCAGTATTCTAACACTGAAGCATTTACTGCAGTGACAGATGAGTTTAACAGTATGCTTGTGTCATTGAACCAAGTAGGTGTTAAAGTATTCCTTGCTGATGAGAAGTATTTCCCTGTAGGACATCGTGGTGTTTATCATACTGTATCTAATAACTTCTTTCTAAACAGGAAGTATATGGACACTCCTGCTACACTCATGATGGTGATGCGTCATGAAGGATGGCACGCTGCACAAGATTGTATGGCAGGTAGTATCAACAATAGTATGATTGCTATTATCAAACCAGAGGATGAAGTTCCTATGATCTGGCGTGTCATGGCAGAGCGTACATATCCTAAGAATGCAGTACCATGGGAAGCAGAAGCAGGATGGGCAGGTAGAACTGAAAACATGACAATGAATGCTCTTTCAGCGTGTGCTGGTGGTAAGATGTGGGAAGTGTATGAACCAACTCCTATGACTGGTGAATGGTTGAGGGACAATGGATACATCAAATAAGTATATCGTACCAGTTCAACAGTATGGCGACACGGAAGACTACTTCATCGAAATCCCCCAAGAAATCTGTCAAGAACTCCATTGGCAAGAAGGAGATACTCTCGACTGGCAAATCAAAGACCAAAGTATCACCATCAGTAAAATCAAAAACAAAGAAGACTACGACTGGTATTCAGTCAAAGCAGCATACGTCGAAGACTACCTCAACAGCGAAAGCGAAGGTAAAGACTTCGACACGTACTACGACGACGAAACGGCAGTCGAAGAAACTACTTCCATTGAAGGTTATGAACTCCCGTAAAAAGGAGTTTTTTCCTCATAATATTGAGACGTTTCCAATCTTCTTACATGACCTCACAGAAAACAAACGATGTTGGTTCTGCTGTACAGAACATGCCCAAAAATACATCGATAGATACAGACACCAATACAAATGTTATCAATACACAGGTAGCTAATCCAAACATGAACCAACGTCAATGGCAAGAAGTAGAGGCAATTGTTCGTAAAGAACAAGAACGTTCCCTCCAATGCATAAACAATGCTCGTTATTATGAACTAGCACCAATCCTTGATCAATTATACAAACTAGCATACGCACAAGAATGATGATCATACCATTATTCTCCTCACCACTATATCAAACTCAAGTTCAAGTAGATCAACACGATATTGACCTCGTAACAAATACTACCTACAAGAGGTCTGAAGGGAATAATGGTTACATCTCCACTAATCAACAATTAATTACACCTACACTCGAAAATAAGTTAGATCCATACATCTCCCATTACATCCACGATACCCTCCAAATACAACAATCTTTCAAGATAACTAACAGTTGGTGTAATAAACATATTAAAGGTGATTACTTACCATCACACTCACATGCTAACTCTATCTTCACTGGCATATACTACGTCCAACTCCCTACACAATCTGGTAACATACTCTCATTACATCAATCACCATTCATACCATCATTTGTACCTGGAACACTAATACCAACAACTAATCAATCAAACATCTACAACTCTAAAACATTAGACATTGAACTAGTACAAGGAACATTATTACTATTCCCTTCACATATTGAACACTCAGCACCACAATCACATTCTGATCAAGTAAGATACGCTATCTCTTTTAATATCTTCCTCCATGGTGAATTCGGTAATTTAACCAATAGACTATCAATATCATGTCAGACGGACTAATACCATCATCAACTAATATACTACGCCTAATATCAGAACTAGAAGGATCATACCAACTAACCAAATACATGGCATTTCATAATGATAATGCTATACTAGACAGTATGAAGAAACGATACTACAAATTGTACTATCAAACACTTAAACAAGAGAAGCATGACTCCAACAATTAAACAATCTGAATGGTTCACACATACATCAGATAAACCATACGATAGACACACATACAAAATTATACTATCTGATGGTAGATACAAAGACTTTCATGACTATGAACACATGAGAGCATACTGGATGCAAACTACTCAGATCTATGGTCTTCAAAGTGTAGAAGTATTAGACTTAAAGCAACAAAAGAAAGGTTTTAAGTGACCTACTGCTAATGATTCTCAATTGCAATAATACTACTACTTTTCATACCTTTGCGCGTCAGTCATACCAACCGTTCTCAATAACATTACCTTAATGAGAATGAATCTTTATAAATGGTTAATTAAATACCCCCTGGTAGCTCGGTAGTTACTGTAAAGATACTGTAAAGATACTGTAAGGGCACTCTGAGACGTTGGCTTAGCACGCTACCTATCGAAAGTCAAGAAAGCATGTGCCAGACCTCAAAGTGGCACAGAATCCCTCCTAGACACCTCAGAAGGGTTTATAATAAACTCAAGAACTCAGAAATCTCACTTTTTGACTTTTTTGAGTTTTTAAGAAATCTTAGAAAGTTACTTTTTTAAGATTTTAAGTTTTTTCCTTTAATTAAACGCTTAAATGCTTGTGAAAACCTACGAAAACCTTAGTAGTTCAGCTATTAATACACTTAAAGTAGATAAAGAGAGTGTATATGTAGTATACACTAGTAATATTGACAAAGAATACGAGTTTAAGTGTGAAAATACACAACAATTCGATGATAAAGTGTCAAATACACTAAAGAATGAAGAATCCATTGGAAAACTATTGAATTCTTGTATTAAACAACAAGAACTAGTTGCAGTGACTAAATAATCAGGCATTCAATTGAGTTAACAATTCAAACCAAATCATGGGCAAACGTTACAATCAATCAGACAATCCAAAGCAACAATTCAATGATGAATTTGAAGACTTTGGTTATAATGTGAAGAACGTCAAACGTTCATCTAAAAAGAAAGTAGCAAAGTTTAAACGAGAAGTCCAAGAGTATGATGACAGTTTCTGAACTGTCCATTACCACTTGATTTTCAATCCCGTTCGTGTAGTATATACATGTTCGGGATTTTTTCATGGTTTTCATCTATTCAAAGGCAAACGAGTTAGTATATACATTGGATGGTAATCATCAGCGAATTCTTATGTATCATCCGTTGCTATCTGATGGCAATGTTGAATCAAACCGTGGTGCTTATGAGTATGTTGAATTCGATGAACTAGATGATGATACATTAGAAGAGGCAGATAGATGTCACAAACTGCTGCTAGATGAGGTCCGCTAAATGTTATCCAGGTCAGCCGCCCCAACCAATTGACACAGTGGCACAACCCCACTTGATTTCATCCCCTGATCCTGTATTGTACATACATGAACAACGAAACACCAAGCAACAACCCATACATCAACAACCTGGTTGAGATGGGATACGATCGGGCAGACTGCGAGATGGTCGCTGCTGCTGGTCTTGATGCCACGTACCCACGGGTGATCCATGGTCGCACGTTTGACACCAAAGAACAGTATGATGAGGAACTGGCAGACTACATCGCTGGTCTGTGACAGTTGACCTAGTGCCACACAAAATAGGCACAGCACTCAAAACCCTGTATTGTAGAGTCATGAACAACAACGAAACAATCGAACTCAACATCGAAGGCATCAGCGAATTCTGCAACGCTAACCCAGAGGCAGACTTTGAAATGGTGATGGACTTCGTAGAGAGTCAGATCGCCCCCTTTGAGGCAGACGATGAACTCTGTGATCTTGTCATGGAGATCATGCTTGAGTGTGACGAAAGCAACCAGTCCACCTAGTGTCACAAGAGGGGTATACAACGCCCCCCATCCATTCTATTATTCATTCAAGTCAAACAACCAACGACTCTCATGCGTAAGATCGAAACCCAGATGAACGCTGCCATCAAGGCAAACAAGAACTGGAGCAACGCCAACACCTCAGTGATAACCGAGGACGGTGTATCTGAGGTTCGCCTGCATGGCAACAAGATTGCTGAGATTGGTGATGATTTCGTTCGCATCTTTGATGGTGGGTATCAATCAAACACAACCAAATCACGTCTCAACGCTATCATCAACGAGTTCTGTTGTGCCTTCACTGATGGTGTCTTTCAGAAGAACTATCAGTGGTTCGTTCGTGACAACAAAGTCACCCATGATTTCATCAACGGTTACACATTCAGCGAGTTTGCCTGATTAACACTCACTGCACACCCTTAACTAACAACATCATGGCATCACAGTTCTACACACTCAACCAACTCAAAGATCGCGTTGATAGTATGATTAAGGAACAGGGAGAAAATGCACCTGTAGCATGGTGGATCTTCACTAGCGAAGATGTTGTAAGGTATGATGATAATGGAGATGAGGTAAGACAACCAGATGCAGTTTGTGGGGAAGTGTTATCCAACCTGCAAGAGTATGATCACATCTATGAAGCAATTGGGGATGCTATTGATACAGAACTCGGTGAGGTTATTTGAAGCGATTAACTAACACTAATCGCTTCGTCACTAAGTAACACAAACTTTTCGGATCACACTGTGTCCCATTATGCCATGCCTTATCTCCCCGTCGTGGGAGAGGGATCACTTTGCAAAGTGTCATACATAGACCTCGCAACCAAGGTCTTGGGGTCTATACTAACAGCATGGAAAACAAAGCAATGCAACGATCAGGTTTCTTTCTCCACAGCGAGAACCCCTCCCCTCTGATGCAGAAGGTCATGGAGAACATCCAACGCCAGCACATGGCAGAGCAGGAGTACAGGCAGGCAGTGAGAGCAGGTCGCATCGAACCTGTCCAATCTACGAACTGGAACATCAGCGACAGACATTAGTCCCTGACCCTGTAGACTAACAGCATGAACAACGAAACCATGATCCAAACCAAATGCATCGCCGTCATCGGTGGCACTGATTACGAGGGAGAGTGCTTCGATTCTCTTCGTCTCTTTGATTGCCAATCCACTGCCAACCTCTACAAGGCAAAACTCCAGCAGGATTTTGACTACGTGCTGATGAAAGTGAAAGACGTTTCACAGTACAGCGCCATGATGGGTGGGACAATCGACGACCTGGCACACATCAGCGCCTGATCGCTTCCCTGACCCTGTAGAATTCAAACAACAAAACAAACAAACATGTTCGCAGTTCAACCCACATCATTCGGCACCTTTGATGAGTATGGTGCAGACTACACGCCAACGATTGCAGGTGCCTATCGCATTGCCGCCATCAGACAGCAGGAGCAAGAGGGGGATCAGATGATCTGGCGTCTCACCACAGGGCAACCCATCCCATGGGTGCGTGTCTATGAAGACGAGGACATCAGCAGTGTGACGACTCAGGAGCTGGCACTGCTGGCATAGGCAACGGCATCACATCGACTAGAATTCAAAAGAACACACGAACAAAGCACATGAACGGTTGGGCAAATCACGCAACATGGAACGTCGCTCTGTGGATCAACAACGAGGAGATGATCTACCGCCACGCCAAAGCAAACCAGAATCTAGGGTATCGCAAGTGGGCAAAGCGTTTCATCGATGAATTCGGTGAGTATATCACGGGCGACGGCATCGCTTGGTTGTCCGATGACGTTGACACAGATGAGATGGATGAGATGCTAGCAGAGTTGTGATCACAGCGGGGGCAGGGGGAGACAGTTCCAAGACTGTTATATGCCCCCCCTAGCGCCCTTAGCGATGCGCCAAGCGAAAATCCATGGGTCCCTCCTAACCTACAAAAGTATCCAGACGATCGATAAATATTTTACGAAATTGGTTTTTGAAAACCTTGAAACCCAAAAAAATTTCCCAGCAAAAAAATGACTGAAAAACCCGACTTTGAGAACTTCGATAGTATTTTAGAAAACTTCGATAAGTTCTGTGATGAGTTTGAGACACGCGCCACTGAGGCATTTATGAGAGGAGACCAGGATAATGGAAAAGTCGTCAGAGCAGCTACAGAAAAGCTTGGAGGAGAAACTCCTAGTGCTGTTACAGAGATTGGAGAATCTGGAGCAGAGGGTATTGAATTTAGAGAGACCGACGATTGCGTATAGACGCCCCAAGGGGAAAGACTACGAAACATTGTCAGACACTTTAGATTATTTGCATAATAATGTAGAAGGAATCAAGAAAGATTTAATAAAAGTTTCACAAGCGGTCTAATGGCAGTACCCTGGATAAATTTCTTAGCACCGTCGATGGGCGGTATAGGACCCATCGAGTTAGCGGACCTACCGAAACTCAATGAGCTTACAGAGAAGAATGGAGTACCATTTTATGCTGGGAGATTTTATCCAAAGGATTCACAGGCAATCATTGATGGTACTCTCCAACTTGGATTAATTTCTCAGACACCACCATGGCTTACGTGGGAGGAGATCGAGAGTACTCAGATTTGGATGATTCCAGTCTTTGAGGATGAGAGGGTAGTCTCTACGGTGACTACTATAGAGAGGATTGATTTATGGCCTAGAGATTCTGAGGAGGGTCTTCCAGAGTGGGAGCAGACATTTTATGATGATCAGATCCAAAGCGAGGCATGGGGATGGGGAGGAGGTCTTGTAGGCGTCAATATCGACCCAGGCATTGTAGTTACTCAGAATGTTGTACCACCAGTTTTATTTCTGGGATATGTAGGTATTTCTGCCATCAGTGGGAGGATCACTGAGTATGCTTTTTACGATCAGGAGATGACGTATATCAAAGCACCTCAGTATAATATGCCAGGGTTAGCAGGAGGTGATTATGAGTATACCGAAGTTACTAGAGTAAGGGGTGATGGTATATGGACACAAAGTCCTGCAGAGTTACCAGAAGCGGGCACACCGTTTGAGATTGAAGAGAATGGAGGGTATCCAGGTAATTTAACGCACCTAACGCCGAGCAGTGCATATCAACAATGGGCAATGAGTTCCGACATAACCGAAGCGCAACTTTGGGGCAATGAGACGTGGGATAATCTAACAAAGTTTAATGACGAAGGCGAACCACAAATTGGTACGTTTCAAGAATTTAAGACAAGTGAATTAGACACTGTTGTATTTACGATCAAGGTATCTGCAGTAACTGTTGTTATACCTGATGAACCATTCCCTGATGATGTTGCAACAGGACTAGCGACATATACACAAAATGCGTTAGAGAGTTTTGGTTCTAACTTATCGAATAATATTTGGTATTTCTATCTTCCAGTAAGATATAACGGAAAAATCCCTGGTGAGAGGATACAGTACCTTCTAAATAGAGCGGCAATCAACCAACCAGACGCATGAAATCAATTGGATTGCTTGGTGCTTATTCCAATCATGATATACATCCAGTACCAATTCCAAAACCAGCACCCGCAGGTGTTTCTGCAAATGTGTTTATTAATGGAAGACCAGCACACCATGGTGGGAATCAATTCATAGAACATACTATTCCTATGTTGCCTCCACCACCATTACATGCTGATGTAATCATATCAGGTCATCCTACTGTATGGATCAATGGTGCCCCTGCAGCGATGTTAATCGAGAGTGAGATAGTTGCACTACCTCCAGGCATTGGAGTGGGGTCTCTGATCCTTACAGGGTCACATACGGTCTTTATGGGTGATGCAGTACCAGTGGTTGGTGTAATTTCTGATGGGGAAGTTTCTTTTCCATAACTACCTGCTGCTCCATCAGCAGCATAATATGCTATAATACTAGAGTCAATTGATAAAACACTATGGCACGAAGCAAAGTTGGTCTTTCTGGTAAAACGGTCATTGAAAGCACCCCGAAAAAAACACGTCAAGGACGTGGTAAGCATACGAAATACACAGCTTCATCACGTAATGGTGCAAAGAAGCGTTATCGCGGTCAAGGACGATGAATTTAATTTGCAATCTTCCTGCTGAGAAAGTTTGGGTACGTAAAGAATATTTACGTGACCATCAAGACGGTCATGGGGAGTTTGCAGAGGGCGTTTGGGTATGTGCTAAGAGCATACCTGGGCGTGCTTTTTATTTTGAGACGTACTTACCTGAGTATGGTGCAATGTATGACAAACTTCCTATCAGTGCGTTTGTACGATCCGCTGAAACCCCAGTCATAGACATGAGTTTGGAGAATCTACAATTTTGGAATTGCATGGACTATGGTGTTGCATGTATGAACAAAGGTTTTGTATCATCCATGGATTGTGAGGTCTTTACCCGAGATCATGGACTGATGAGAGGTCAGTATCTATTCACATTAGATAATTACCATGCAAATCCTGATGTGATAGATAATAATGTAAGTGAAGTGCCACAAGAGCACAAATCACATAATTGCATTGCATTGAACAATGGTCAGTATGCATTGTATCCTAACAATAGGATGCGTCTGTATGACCTCTCTATAACCCCCGAGGACCCCAAGTTCCCTGACTTCAAGGTTTCTACCATAGAATACCAAGTAGAGGCAGGAATCGACTGGGGACGCCTTGGAGACACCGATAATTATTTTTGGGAAACTAATGCTGAACGAAAACTACGGACGGAGAACACGAATGGACAAGAGAGTGGATAAGAGTGAAGATTTTAGAGAATCAGGAATGACTCTAATCACTGAAGTAGATAGTGAAAAGTATTTGAGAAAAGCAAAAAAGATGAAAGATGTCAAGGAGGGAGAAATCTTTGACAATCGAGAGGAGTGGGCAGACGGATTCTGTGGTAAGTGATAAATAGTAACAGCCTACTGCTGTGTCTAAATGCCAACCTTTCAGACATTCAAAGATTTGAGTGTTACGTTTAAGAAGCATCCTGTCACTGATGATCTCGTCACAGTGAAGGATAAGGCGGCTATCGTGCAGTCAATCTCCAATTTGCTTCTTACAAACAAAGGTGAAAGACCATTTCAACCAGATCTGGGGTGCGGACTACGTAACGTATTGTTCGAACCTCTAGATTTTGCGTCTGCTGGTATTATTCGTTCAGAGATCAAAGATACACTTAAGAAGTATGAACCACGAATTACGGTTAATACGATCCGTGTTTATCCAGATCAAATGAATAATGGATATGATGTTGAAATTTCTTACACTATTGTTGGTCGAGATGATGCACCAGTAACTGTCGACATCTTTCTAGAGCGCACACGATAATGCCATATACTCAGGTTGCCAATTTAGACTTTGAAGATATCAAAGCAGCTCTGAAGGATTACCTCAGGGCAAATTCTGATTTCACTGATTATGATTTTGAGGGATCGGCAATATCAACGTTGATTGATACTCTTGCCTATAACACCTATTACACGGCGTTTAACACCAACATGGTGGTCAATGAACTATTCATTGATTCAGCGACTCTCAGGGACAATGTAGTAGCGATTGCGAAGCAATTAGGATACAGACCCAAGAGTATCACTTCTCCTAGTGCTTTAATTTCTTTTACTGCAACGTATGCAAACCCAACAACTGATACTGAACTAATCCTAAAAAGAGGAACAGGATTTATTGCCAACTATGACAATACAATCTATCAGTATGTTACTATTGAAGACACGAAAGCACAAGTAGCAAATGATCGTGCAGTATTTGCTAATGTAGCAATTAGAGAAGGAACTGTAGTTGTCAGTAACTTTACTGTTGATACTTCACTGTCTTCACAGAGATTTATTCTTGACAACCAAAGTATTGATGCTAATACTATTAGAGTTAAAGTTTATCCAACTGGTGGAACGTTTAACGAACCTTACCTGCTAGCAGAAAATATTCTTGGTATTGATGGAAACTCGAAGATCTTTTTCTTAGAAGAATCTGAGGATGATAGATATGAGATGATTTTTGGTGATGGAGTTTTAGGTAAGGCACTAGAGAATGGTGCAAGAGTAGAAGTATCTTACCTAACTACTTCTGGACCAGACTCAAATGGAGTTAAGAGTTTTGTATTTTCTGGTGTATTAGACAATGCATCTGGATTTACTCCTGTTACCAGTGTAACTATTGATTCTAGCGTTGCATCTTCTGGTGGAGAGTTGCCAGAGTCTGTAAAGAGCATTAAGTTCAATGCTCCAAAGACTTATGGAACTCAGGATCGTGCAGTTACTTCGGATGACTATGCTGCTATTGTTCGTAAGATCTATCCATCAGTTAGTGATATCATTACATTTGGTGGGGAGGATCAAGATCCACCAGAATACGGAAAAGTATTCATTGTATTAAAACCAGTTGATGCTTCTTACTTGACTTCATTAACGAAGAAGCAAATTACTGATGAATTAAAGAAATATGTTGTTGCTTCTGTAGAACCAGTTATTGTAGATCCATCTATACTCTATGTTGAATTGACAAGTAAGATCTATTATAACGGAAACGTTACAGATCAGACACCTTCACAGATTAGAGACAAGGTTATTGGATCTGTGCAAACTTATACTACAAACTCTGGTACAGAAAAGTTTAACGGTAAATTTAGATACAGTAAATTTGTTGGTGTAATTGATGATGCAGATCGTACAATCAACTCCAACTTAACAGAAGTGACAATGAGGAAAGACTTCTATCCTCAGTTGAATTCTACATTCTATTATGAGATATGTTTCCAGAATGCTTTTGATGAAGAATGTGATGGACCAACTCTTTCCAGTACAGGATTTAGGGTAACTGAATATCCTACTTTTGATGTCTATGTTGAAGATAGGGATGGCAAAATTGTCCTATATAGACTAGACACTGTAACTGGCGAAAAAGTTGTTCTCAACAAGGATGTTGGAGACATTGATTATCTTAGAGGTGAGCTTAAAATGTACGATTTGACTATCATCAAAGGTAGTTTCTTTGACAACCGCATTTCAGTTAGAGTAAAACCACTATCTAATGATGTTCAGGCACTCCGTGAGGTCTATCTGGACGTTGATGTAGCGAATTCAAGTTTCACCGCATATAAAGAGTAAGTAAATGGCTGCTGTTAAGACTAAGAGAATTTCAACTCTAATTGAGTCCCAGCTCCCTGAATTCATTGCTTCTGAATATGAACTATTCTCCAAGTTCGTTCAGAAGTATTATGAAGCACAGGAAGTACAAGGCGGTGCTTTGGATATTATTACCAATATCCAAAAATATACGGACATTGATTTCTATGAAAAGAAACTACTAAAGCAGAATGATGTTCTTTCTGGAACAGTTTCTACTACAGATACAACAATTACTGTAAATGATGCGAGTTCATTTCCAGAGAAAAATGGTTATATTAAAATTAATGATGAGATTATTTTCTATGCCTCAAGAACAAGCACACAGTTTTTAGACTGTTCTAGAGGTGTAAGTGGTAACACCACACTTGGAGATCTATACAGCACTTCTAATTTCAACAGCACTGAGGCATCTTCTCATCAGTCTGGAGAAACCGTATTTAATGTTAGTAACCTTTTCTTATATGCATTTGTAAGAAATTTTGAAAGTCAATACCTAAGTTCTTTTCCAGAGAAATATCTCAAAGGAGAGATTGACAAGAGAACTTTAATTAAGAACATTCAGAAGTTCTATAAGTCAAAGGGAACAGATAGTTCTATTAAATTTATTTTCAATACTATTGTCGCTAAAGATATTGAAAATAAACCAGAAGTCTATAATCCAAAGGACTTTACATACAAAGCATCTAAGTCTGACTGGACTAATGTTTTTGCTATCAAGGCAAAAGTAGTTACAGGAGATCCAAAAAATCTTATTGGAAAGCAAATTGTTCAGCAACCAACTGATGAATATGGATATGCTTCTGCAATAATTGATAATGTATATCCAGAGGGGACCAGCGATGGAGAACAAATCTGGAATTTAGTTGTTGCTCCAGAGACTGTCAATGGTCTCTTTGAGATCTCAACTAAGACTAGACTAGAGAAAGAACTCCCTTTGACTTATGGTGTTGGAAAGCGAGTTGATGTATTTTCAACGATTGGTTGGGAGACCACAGGATCATTCCTGATTGAAGATGAAATTATTGAATTTGATGATAAGAATGTAACTCAGTTTATCATCAAAGAAAGAGGTGACATTCCTACTACTCATGCAGTAGGATCTTCAGTATATAAACCAGTAACTATTGAGGGATCTGGAGTAACACTATTAACATTCGGTGTGATATATGGTCTTGCACCAGTTGCAAGAAATCCATACTCTTCAGTAGGTGATCGAATTCAAGTATCAAATCCAGGATTCGAGACTACAGATCCAAAAATTACACAAACAGGATCAAATCAAACTAGATGGGTGCTCTCTCAAGACAATGCTGTCAATTCTCCAACTATCTCATATGTTGCGACTGCATTAGATCAAGTTTCTACTGACGTTTCTGCTATTTTTGCAGATGAACAATATTACTATGTTACTAGTTCTTCTTTCCCATCTTACAAAATTCTAGATGGTTCTATCACTACAGACGCTGTTGCTGATCAGAAGATTCTAAGAATTATTAGACAGAAAGCAACCAGCACTACAGAAATCTATAAAACACCAAAACGTGATGTAGGTATTCTACTTAACGGTGTTCCAATTTATGGATATAAAGATCTTGAGAGTGTTAGGTATGGCAAATTAGAAAAGATTGATGTCAATACTCAGGGTAATGGATATACAAAACCTCCATTTGTTCTTATCGATGATCTACCAAACAAAGCAAGAGCGTTTCTTGCTGGTCAGGTAGTTGATAGTATTGAAGTAACCAGTGAAGAGACATTTATCTCAACTCCAAAAATTACAATCACTTCTGGAAGAGGTGCAGAAGTCAGAGCAGTTGTAACAGGTGGAAAAATTACTAGTCTAGTAATTGACAACCCTGGAGAATTTTATTCATCTCCGCCAATCGTTAATGTCAGAGATAATCTAGGAAGAGGAAGATTTGCTAATTATAAAGCAACTGTTAATAGTGTAGGAGAGATTACTGGGTTTGACAAAATTGAAGAAGGTAACTTCTATAATCAAGATTCTGTAGTTGTAGATATCATTCCTGTTGGATCAAACGCTACGGGAACTCCTTCTCTCAAAGAGTGGAATTTTAATAGATTCCAAAAGTTATCCAACAACTTAGATACTGACTACGGTCATCTATTTGAGAACTATAGTCCTGCTAACGACTATGGTTATGGTCATCTTGGAAATCCAAAAACTCTTCGTATTAGTCTTGGTGACAACATTGACAACGCTGGATCAGAACCATCTGTAAAGACACACTCCCCAATCATTGGTTTTGCTTATGATGGCAATCCAATCTATGGTCCATTTGGTAATGAAGATCCATTAAATCCTAACTCTTCTATTGTAAGAATGACTTCTAGTTATTCTCTCAATGGCACTAGATCTGGTGGTCCCACAATCAGTAAGTATGCATTGGGAACATTTATAAATGATTACACCTATGCTCACAAGAGTGGTTCTTTAGACGAAAACAATGGAAGATTCTGCGTCACTCCAGATTTCCCAGAGGGAACTTATGCTTATTTCCTTACTATTAATAGCAATCAAATACCACAATTCCCATATGTTCTAGGTGACAACTATTATTCTCTACCAGTAGATAGCAATTACAATTCTAGTATCAACCAAAACGATATTCCAAAAGATGCAAAGAGATTGTATCTCCCAGGAATGCCAAGAAATGGCGAGGGTCTTATTGCTACAGTAGCAGAAGTAAAATCTGGTACAGTTGATAGTGTTCTACTTGATAGATCATCGAGCAATTTCTCTATCAATTCTAAGTTATACTTTGATAATAGAGGTACAGATGGATCTGGTGCAGAAGCTTCTGTATCTTCTGTTAAGGGTAAATCTGTAACTTACTTAGAAAGCAAAGAAGATAAAGTTGTAAAACTCACAACAATTCAGAATGCATACCTATTTGCAGATGATACTCTAAGACAACCAGCATCTGCAGCCTCTGGTGACATTGTTGGAACTGTGCAGAACGACAATGTAATTGTCCTAAGAAATGTTATTGGTACTTTCAATAACACTGGCACTTTCTCTGCAGATATCAAAACCTTCACTCTCTTCTTAGATAAGAATAGCACATATACTGCGGGAGCAATTCTTTCTCTAACAGATGGTATCAATCAACCAATTGCAACAGCAGAAGTATTGGATGGATCCAATAATCAAAATATTATTAGAATTAAAGTTTTAACAGGAACTTGGATTGTTGATGATGATTATTTCTTACAATCAAGTGACTTGTTTAATACCTCAGGAACAAAGATTGTAAGTCTTACATCTCTTAGTGATAACCTAGAACCATTTGATGTAAATCAAAATGTAGGATTAATTGAGACTGATGAGAATCATGGTTTAGGTGTTGGTGATAATGTAATTGTTGATATCAATCCTGACGATACCACAAAAACCAAGACATATTATCTAAGAAAGAGACTATATCAAGAAGTTGTTTTTAGAACTCCTGTATTTGATACTACCGTTGATTTTACTGGAATTGGTAAATTTACAATCTTAAATGGTGGAGCAGATTATGCACCAGGACAATATCAAGATGTGCCATTGACTGGTGGATCAGGATCTGGTGCTACAGCAACTATTACTGTATCTGATGCTGGTTTAGTATCTAGTGTTCAAATTCAATCTATTGGTGAAGATTATGAGAGAGGCGATTACTTATCTGTAGATGATGAGAGTCTATCAAGATCTTTAGCATCACTGAGCACAGCAAGATTTACTCTGTATGTTGATCATGTTGGATTTGCAGCAGGATCTAGTAAAGTCATTGTCAAAGATGCAAAAGGATATGCAGAAGGAGATTTGATACAGATAGGAAAAGAAGTTCTAGAAATCTCTTCTATCAATGGTACAGAACTCACTGTTATTAGAGCGAGAGAAAATACAAAAGATGTAGATCACTTCGATGGACAGAAAGTATCTTTCTATAATGGAAGATATAACTTTACTGATAATTATCAGGTACAAACTGGTGCTGGAACTGGTTTCATCAAATCTTATGATCCAACTACACAAACTGCTACGATTGTATTTGACTATGGAACGTTAAAGAGCACTGCAAACCCAGTTGCTCTTAGTACTACATTTTTTGATTCGAGCACTCCTAATAGACTTGTTACTGTAGTATCAGTTAGTGGTATTGACTATAAGTTTGAGTTTTCTGAAGATAATCAAACATTTGATCCTAATCCTAATATTGATTTACAGGAATATTATCGTTATCTTTTTGATACTTCACACTCATCTCTAACTGGAACTTTCTTCGATGTAAGTCCAAGTGGAAAGTTCAATCTAATAACAGTAGAAAAAATCAACAGTACAATTCTTCCAGGAAACTCAGGAGCATTTACTGATCTTAAGTTTGGTTTTGGATCTAGATTAGCAGGTAATACGTATCTAGAAAAAGTAGGAACTAATTTTACAAATTTCTACTACTTTGATAGAAATGGTATTGTAAATGCTGAAGGAAAGTATTTCAAGATTGTACAAGATCCTCTACAAGGATCAAAGACTGTAAATTATGTAACACCAAATAGATTTGTTTATGACTTGACATATGTTCCACTTTGGGATGGATCTGGAACTATTACATACACTACATCTGGACAATTTGCTGTTGGTGCGATTAATTCTATTAATGTTTCTAATTTGGGTCTAAACTATAAGAAGGTCCCTGTTATTTTGGGATGCGATCTTAATTCTACTTTTATTGCTGATGCGACAGTATTGTTTGATACTGCCACACAAACAATAACTGGTGTCAATATTGACAAAAAAGGATCCAATTATGTAAATCCAAAAATTGTCATTATTGATGGAGATGGTTTTGATGCAACATTTAATGTTGTTGCGAGAAATGGCGAGATTTTCTCTATTACTGTAGATAATCCTGGAAGAGGATATACTTATGCCCCAACAATTCAAATCATCGAATCTGATGTAGAGGCATATGTTGATAGTAATACTATTGGAACTCCACAAAGTATTAACATCTTTAGAAATGGTGGAGCATACCATCTAGACAAAACTGTATCTTCTACCTTTACAACAAAGTATGTAATTTCTCTGAAAGAATTTAGTGGCAATTTCTTAAAAGGAGAAAAGGTATCTCAGTCGATTAATGGTATTGAAGTATTCAGTGCCAAGGTTGCTGAATGGAGATCTGGATCTAATCTACTTAAATTAGATGATGTTACAGGAAGTATAAGAAATTCAGTTCCTATTGTAGGAAAAATTTCTAGTTCTTCTGGAATGCTTAGAGCAGTATATGTAACTTCTCTTGCAGAAGAGATTGCATCATTCTATGACAATATTGGATCTTATCAGTCTGATAGAGGAAAACTTGGTGTTGCTAATCAAAAACTAACTGATAGTTTCTTCTATCAAGACTATTCATATGTCGTAAAATCTAAAACTTCAATTGATCAATGGAGAGACCTGATTAAATCTACAACTCATCCAGCTGGATTTAAGTTGTTTGGTCAAGTTGATATCGAATCTGACGCTGAAATTAAAATGCCAGCGCAGTCTCCAAAGTCTGATAATTTTACTATTATACAACTTTGGGATCCAGAAAAGAATAAGATTAGTATAGAGAGCACTAGAAGAATTGTAACTCAAACTGTAACCAGTTCGAAGAGTACTAAAGAAATTAAAGGAGTTGGTACTGCTCATGCATCAGAATTTAATTTTTCTGAAACAAGAGCATTTGAAGTCACTCTTGCCGATCCTTTCAATGGAGTCAATGGTGTCAATGCAACAACTGGTTACACTGGCAGTCCAGAGAATGTCGGACAAAAGATTTTCCAACTTCTAGATGATCAGGGTAATCCTTTTACTCCAGTCAGTGCAAAAAATCTTATTATCACATTAAATGGTATTCTACAAGAACCAGAACTTTCTTACACAGTATCGGGTGATAAAGTTGTTTTTTCCCAAGCACCCTTGGGTCCATCATCGAAATTAACTGGAAGCAATCTTACAGATCTAAGTTCTTATGACGGTACAGTATTTTATGGAAGATATATTGAGTTCAAAGATAGTCAATATAACAACCAGTATTTTAAAAAACTAAGAAATATATTCCAGAGAAATGGAAGATGGTTAGATGCTGCAAATCAAATTGAAAGAAATAGAGAATTTATTGTTGAGGAAGCAGTAGGATATGGTAGAGATAAACATCCAAATCTAGATTGGAGCACTAAGATCGATGATTATCTAGAAGACGTTGGATTTATTATTGATGCATATGAACATGATCTACGTTTTGGTGGAAACATTAAAACTGTAGATTATCTCTCAATATTCAATTCAGATGATGATTACAATTACATAATAACAAATAAAACAGAGTCTTTAGATATATTCAAGTATGCTACTAACCTTGCTAAATTAGCAGTTAGAAACTGGGATGTTGTAGAAGAAAGTGTTTCATACATTCAAGGATCTAGACAGGTAACAGTTATTGATACTAACAATCTAGCTGTTGGAATGTTCATTAGTTCTGGTACTGCATTCCCATCTGGAACTAAAATTGTTTCCATTGACAGTAATACACGAATCACTTTAAACAATGCTGCTCTAGCAAACTCTGGTGGTGGCGGTGGTGCTGCTAGTGGAATTACTGATCTCAATGGATCAACTGGCGGAAATGATTATATTATTCCTACAAGCACAGGTGCAGTTGCACCTGGAAATCAGTATGCTGTAGATCCTGGTGATGTTTTACAAGCACCTATTTCATTCTCTGCTTCTGATAGCGCAACTTTTTACTTCAGTGGTATTAATAACGGAACGTTCTGGGATGCGTCAGATTTAATTGCTGGCAATAAAGAATATCTCAATGAAGAAATTGCTGGATGGTTTGCTGCACAATATCCTAACGTTACCTGGACAGATCTAGCAAAAGATATCGACATTTATGTTGATGCTACTGTCTATCATTTAAGATTTGGTGGCAACTTTAAAATAGTTGATTTTGCACAACTATACTATGAAAGAAATCTTTATCCATATCCAGAGCAATTGAAAGCAGGCGTAAGTCCTGCAGAATTTGCTGGTGCATATAATGAATTGAAAGTTCTTATGGTTGATGCCATGAGAAATGCTTTGGGAGCAGGAACATATACTTCTATTCCTCCATTCACAGATAATACGGTAGCAACAGATACTTCTTTCCCATATTGTGCTCAGGTAGAAAGTTCTCTGAATAATTTCTACACTATAATTAATACTATATTGAATGAGGGCAAAGGTTTAATCGAGAAAACCAATATCAATTCAAATTATGCTGGAAACTGGAGCAGAACCTTAACGTATTCTAATTACAATATAATTCCTGATCCTCTATTGTCAGCACAGGAGTGTAACGATGTTATTTCATCTGTAGATTCGTTGTTTGACAATGTAAGTGATATTCTTAATGGCACCAGTGTTACTAGATCTACTCCAGACTTCTTAGATGGAGAGACTACTACTTTTGAGATGTATTGGGATGATGATACAGAGGTCAATACAGAAGAAGACGAAGATCTATTCCTAACATTGAATGCTGTCTTACAGAGACCAAAATATACAGAATCGTATCCTCTTTCTGATGCATACTATATTGATAGAACTGTAATTCCAAACAAATTAGTATTTGATGTTGCTCCTATTTGGGATCAAGACTTTGGTGCTAAGAGCATTGGCGAACCAACAGCAGTAGAACTAGTTGCTGGTATTGGAGTAGGAAACTACAAGAGACTAACTATTGACTATGCACTAGTAGATGAAGTCAGAGGTGGTCCTTTCCTAATCCTGGACGTTGAAGATAATACATCACAAGAAATCGAACAGCAAGATTACTTGTTTGTATTCATAGATGGAGTTCTGCAGAGAAGAGAATACTCTTATAGTGTAGCAGGATCTACAATCTCTTTCAACGTTCCAATTAAGAAGGACACTAAAATTGATATGAGATATCTCTATGGAAGAGATTTAGATCAAATTATTAATTTCCATGATTTTAATCAAGATACTTTCTATGCACAAGGTACAGTAACGTTTGATGTTGCTTCTGGAGCAACTGAATTGTTAAACTGGATTGGTTTGAATTCTTCCGAATCTTTCCATGCATGGCAAGTCAATCCTAATGGATCTTACAATGTTATCGGACAACTTACAAATCCATCAGAATCTTCTAACTTATTAACCTTTACTCTTGAAGGTCAGAAGTGTGATTTGATTCAAGGTGTTGATGTTGTAGTAGGAATTAAAGGAGATTACTCTGATAATAGAATTATTGAATTGAATTCTTCTGGATCTAGCATATCTTATGTCACTGATGAGGATGGAAGACTCGAACTATCATATCCAGTATCAGAAAACTCTTGGCGTGGAACATTTATTGGTAAGTACTACAGAGATCCTTTTGTTTCTCTATCAGACGAGGACTATGTAAAAATTGAGGGAGAGAGTGACTTTAGGAGAGTTAAGAAAGCACCCGAAAAAACAACCTCCAAAGAACACAGAAACCAAGGATATGTCACGGGTTCCAATTTTGGTATTGCTAAAGTTGAAGCATATAATGGCGTAACTAGAGGTGAAGGACTAAGCATCGTCGCCAAGATTGAAAACGGATCAGTTGTAAGTCTTGAGTGGAATCAGCGTAGTTACGATCCTTTGACTCAACCAACTGCATATCAATATTATACACCACCAGTATTACATTTCATTCCAAAAAATGGAAATGGTGGCGGTGCTAAAGCAGTAGTTCTTGTAAGTAAAGGTCAAGTTATCAGTGTTGATCTACTTGAGGGTGGATCTGGATACACAGAAGCACCAAGAGTTGTTGTTGCAAGAAGATATGAGATCTTGCAAGGAAGAGGATTTGGTGTTTCTACTATCAATGGTGGAATCAATTCGACTCTAGATCCATTTGTTATGTCATCTTCCTCGTTCATTACAGAACTTGGAAACCAAATTCCTGGTGTCTCTACATTTACTACAGTTCTCTTTAATAGTCCTTCTGATATTGATAGACTAATTAAAGCTCAGATTGAACTAGTAGAGAACGTTGGAACTAATTTCACTGCTGGTGTTGATAGCATTACAACCCTCTCGGGTGGTGTAGGTACAATCATTACTGTTGAGGCAACAACAGCACCAAATGAATACGTATCTATTATATCTGGTCGTATTGATGATATTATTTCTACTTCTTCGCTAATTTCTTCTAGACAACTTACTACTATAGTAACTAATCAGATTGACAATACTGATATTAATGCTGGTCATTATCATGCTGTTGGTGCATTCTTGTCTATTGAATTAGATCCAACCGACAACATTGTATTTGTTCCTGATGTTACTAAGTTTAGTTCTAATGGATACTTACAGATTGGAACGGAAGTAGTTAGATACTACCGTAAAGGTTTTGGAAGATTCTTAAATGTCCAGAGAGGACAAGAGGGAACAACTGCACAGTTACATCCAGTAGGGACATTCATTGTACAGATTCCAGATCCAGTATCTATAGCATACGGTGGTGTCACCAGAATTGAATCTGATTCTCAAATTGTTACTCTGAAAGGAGGAGCAGATGTAGGTAGAACTGAGAGAGTTACTAATATTCAAGTAGTTACTCCTTCTACAACAATTGAAAATACTTCTACCGTAACTGTAGTTAAAGTAGAGATTTCAGCTGTTGTAGATTCTATTTCTAGAGTAATCATTCCTCCTGGAGAAAGATTACTCCAGGTTAATATTAATATCGATCAAACTAACTTCCTATCACAATCTTCTACGCAAGTTTCTAGTTCTGTACTATCAGTACAGACAAATTCTCAGTTAAGAAAAGAAACTCTAGAAGTACTTCTATTCACTCCACCATCTGGTGTGATTGATGGATATGAGGAATCGGTAATATTCAGTGATCCAATCTTAACGAGATCTGGATTTGTTGACCTTATAGAACCATATACTGTTACACAAAGAGATGGTAATATCATTGATATCACTAATGCATCAGGAACTTCGACAGAGTATGTCGGTCAATATACAACTGGAAATGCTGGTCCAACTTTGAGAAACTTCGATCAAATTCTAGATGATGGTGTATGTAATGTTTCTGGATTGTCATTACTAAATATCCAATTCTACTATCCAAACTTGACAATTAATGATTTTGTGGAGCGTGCAAATTCTAGTTACACTCTATCAGGTGATTACTTTAATCTCGCTACCGCATCAATCCAAAATCCAGTTGCTCAATCTGATACTCAAGGATTGATACCAGGAACAGTTACTGTTGTTGGATCAACCACATACTTCCCAAGTGAAGGATACTTACTCACCAGCACTGGAGCAGTTATTCAATATACTGGTACAACCGCGAACTCATTCACTGGTTGCACTCTTTATAATGGAACAAATAACATCAATCTTCTCGATGAGTTGATCCCCTTCTCAATTTCCTAAATAACTGCATAAATATAAATAACTCAGGCACAAATTACGTCGGAACAGAAAACCAATGGCTGCTATTATCTCTGATAAGTTTAGAATTTTTAATGCGTCTCAATTCTTAGAGTCGCTTTCTGAGGGTGCTACTGATACTAGCGCCGAGCGTTCAAGGATGTACTTCTTTGTGGGACGCCCTCAAGAATGGACCGCATACCTAGAAGTCCATACAAAGTCTTCAACCAACTTCACTGTTGGCAATGAGGTCTATGTTGGAACGTATGGATCAACAGCATTCCGTGCTACGGTTGCTGCTGTTTATGATGGTGCCCTCCTGCTATCGAGTATTTTTGGAGCAAACGGAATCAGTTCTGTTCCTGCACTGGGCAGCACTCTTCTTGAAACTGCAGACGGTGGTTCTACTAATACTAGTGCTACTGCTGTTACTGGAGTCTATCGCTACGCAACAGAGGACATCCCCCCTCTTCCACTAGACAACCAGAGCGAGAAGTTTGGTCTCTACGACGAAATCATTGCTGCTAAGAGAATTACTACCGCTTATGCTAGAACAGTAATTCGTCGTTACAACTGGGATATTGTAACGAACCCTAAGTTTGACATGTGGAAACCTGACTACTCTGCTACCCCTGGTGGCGGTGGTCAAGTTGGTAAGCAGACTGCAACAGGTGCAAATAGCATTGCTGATGCTAAGTTCTATGTAATGAACGGAACTTACGAAGTCTTCAAGTGTCTCTACAACGGCGAAAATCCAGCAAACCCAGCTGGTCAAAATGCTACTGAAGAACCATCAAAAGGTGGAGCAAACTTTAACGCTGCTACTGGTTTATACACTGAAACTACTGGTGCTGGATACATCTGGAAGTTTATGTACAAACTAGAAATTGATGATGCTGTAAGATTCCTCTCATCAGATTTCCTTCCAATTGTTCTATCATCAAACACCTCAAGACAAGAAGCAACTGCACTTGCTGTTAATGGTGCTGTTGATGTTGTCCTAGTTGAGAATGCTGGCACAAACCTTCCTGCTTCACAGACACTATACACTTCCATCAAGGGAGATGGTACTGGTGGAGTAGTTGCTTTCGATACTGATGGTTCTGGTACTATCACTGCTGCAAGAATCGAAGCAAGAGGATCGGGTTACACTTATGCTAACATTCTACTTGGCAACGGCAACCTTTTCTCTGATGCTGGTCTATCTTCAGCAGTTGCAACTGCTGCTAACGCTGTTGGTGCTCTAGAAGCAATTCTACCTCCACAGGGAGGACACGCATCGATCCATGAGCAAGAGTTGAATGGCAAGCGTGTCATGACCAACATTCGTATCGAGTTTGGCGAAGGTCAAGGAGACTTCCCTGTTGATAACGACTTCCGTAGAATTGGTATTATCAAAGATCCACAACTATGGGGCACTACTGATTTTGCTACTGCAGACACTCTTTCTGGTCTCAAGGCAGTTAAGATCAGTGGAGCAACCGCAGACTACATTCCTGATGAAACTATCACCCAGACAGTTACTAACGGAACAGCATACGGAACAGTTGTTTCTTGGACACTAGATCAGGGTTCTACCACTGATGGTGTTCTTAAGTATCTCCAAACAACAACTGCACATACCGATCAAGGTGTTGTTCGCGCATTTGAGAGCAATGGTGCAAACGCAATTAGCGGAGGACTATCTGCTGCTTCTGGAACTGTTGATACAGGATATGCTGGTTCTCTACTAGGTAAGACCTTTGCATCTGGTCTTGCTGCTCCAGAAATCGAGAACAATTCTGGTGAGGTAATTTACGTCGAGAACCGTCGTCTTATCACCCGTGCTCAGGACCAGATTGAAGATATTAAACTAGTTATCGAGTTCTGATCTCTAGAAACTCGCTAAATACTTCTACGAGAATATTAGTATTATCGGCGGAGTACAATGCCTCAGAAGACTAACCTTAATGCATCACCATACTACGATGACTTTGACGTAAATAAGAATTTTTATAAAATTCTTTTCCGTCCTGGTTACTCTATTCAAGGTAGGGAATTAACTCAACTACAATCGATTCTACAGAATCAGGTTGAAAGTTTTGGAAAATATGCTTTTAAACAAGGGCAACTAGTTGTCCCTGGAGAAGTAGGTCTTAATACAAAACTAGATTACGTAAAACTATCCTCTGTATCTGAAGTTGCAGTTGGGGAAGGAAATGATATCGTATATAAAAAATACGATATTACCTTGCTCAAAGGACTACAGATCAGAGGATTAAATTCTGGCGTACTAGCAACAGTTCTCGATGCTAATACTGCTACAGAAGAAACAGCAGACACACTGTATGTAAATTATCTTAACAGTGGTAATTCTAACACAGAGGCGACCTTCAGACAGGGAGAAACTGTTGAGGTAGTAGATGGCGTAAATACCCCACTGATGGTTGTTGGAACGGACGGTAGCGTCCTCCCAACCAGCATTCAAGTTACCAATCCAGACACAGAAGAAGTTACCTCTCTAGAAAGTCCAGCGATGGGTTATGCTTCTGCTATAAAAGTAGAAGAAGGCATTTATTTTGTCAATGGATTCTTTGTAAGAAATAACGAAGAACTTTTAATCATCGATGAGTATTATGACAAACCATCTGCAAAAGTTGGTTTTATTATTAATGAAGAAATTGTAACTCCAGAAGAAGATCCAAGTCTCTATGATAATGCTATTGGATCATCGAACTATACAGCACCTGGAGCTCATAGACTAAAGATTAACCTTTCACTAAAAGAATTTGCTATAAATGCAATCACTGATAGAAATTTTATTCAGTTAATCACTGTTTTCAGAGGAGTCATTCAGAAAAAGGTTACTCCAACAAATTACAGCATTCTTGAGCAAACTCTTGCAAGAAGAACATTTGATGAAAGCGGAGATTATATTGTAGATAATTTTTCTGTTGATATCAGAGAGTATGCTCAGAAAGATAATAACAATGGAATTTATGCAGTAGATGACCTTGGTCTCTACAATGGTATCTCTGTTAGTGAAGCATCTAGAAAGATGATTGCTAGCATTGGAGCAGGAAAAGCATATATTAAAGGATATGAAATTGTCAATAAAGAGACTAAGTATCTTGAGATCAACAAAGCAAGAGAAAGTCTATCTAGCGACAATGTAACTCTAAAGACTAGAGGACTTCCAACATTCAGTGTTACTAACGTTTATGGTAGCACTCCACTAAACAAAGAAGGATCTGATCTTACAGCATATCCTGATGTATTCTTATATTCTACATTTAATGATGGATCTATTGGACTAAGCAATACAGAAGCATCTACAGATCACAGACAAACTTTGTCTAGAAGAGGTAAAATTTTCTCTTCTAATGATGCAATCAAAACTATTACAATTCAAGTAACTAGTCCTACCAATCCTTTAGTAGGAATTACTGATGGAACTTTCAAGAGTCAAATTGGAACTCTATATTATGTCACTTCAAGAGATGATACAGGATCTGCTACTTCTATTGGATCTGTAACTTCACTAGCATTTGCATCTGTAAATAGACCTCTTATTAATTCAGCAGAGTCAGTTCAATTCTTAGAATTGACAGTGTTTGGAGACAAAGATGAAGTTGATCTACTTTTAAGAGAGTATGACGACGGAGATCCTGGATACTTAAGAAAATTATATACCTCATCATCTAGTGCTACTATAGGAGATAACGAACTTGGATTTGTTGTTGATTATAGCGATACCATCACTCCTGTAATTGGTAAAGTAAAACCAAGCAATTTCTCTCTACAAAAAAGAGGAGACGGATTTAATTCTGATGCTGATATCGTTCTATCTAAGGGAAGATTATCTGCAGGAACTGCTGCTTACAATGCTGTTTTTGGATTCTCTTATTTTGATCCTTCATTCTTTACAAAAATTCTATTGGATTCCAGAATCCAATCTGAAACTTTTGACGAAGGAAAGTATGTATTTGGATTAACTAGTGGCGCATATGGTGTAGTCGAAGGAGCTCCAAACGGAGTATATACTACGACTAACATGCTTTTCGTAAAAACTTTATCTGGTAACTTTGTTTCTGGTGAAACAATTAGAGATGAAGCTGGAAATACTCTCAAGATTACGACAGACAATACTATTTCACACTTTGTTGTTCAAAACAGAGGTCTTGGATATTCTACACAATCGACTCTGTTAATCAATGGAGTTGAGTATGATTCATCTAAAATCGAACTCTCGATTTCTGGACAAGATGCAACAGGCAAAATTTATAAAGTAGAAATTAAAGACAGAAATTCTGTCAATATTGAATACTCTCAACCACCAGCAGTAACTGTATTGCAAGCAGATGGAGTTGCACAACCACAAACAGCTGCTGCAATTGTTCCAGTTCTGATTAGAAATGCAGTTACAACATACACACCACAGAATGTAAAAGCAATTGGTTGTCAATACGGATCTGGAAATTCAAACACATTCTCAGCAGATTTAGTAGTAGATAGTCAAACTTATTCAGAAATTAAATCAGTAACTGACTTTACTTTCTTTGGATCAAAAGGTTTTAAGTTTATTGAATCCACAAGTTTCAGTGCAGACGCTAGTGGTATTCTACAGCAAGGAGACCTTGTTCAATTCTCTGACGTTAATAACAATCTTGTTAGAGCAGTTGTGCAGTATGCAACTGAACAGTCTGGACCATCTAAGACCAGAGTATATCTAGATATCGCTCTACCAGAAGATGTAACAAACACAAGTATCGTTAGACTGAGACCTAAGGTACAGAATCCAAATGCAGGAACTCTAGTCTTCCCAACTGGTAGTAAGCAAGTAGAACAAATTTCTGCTGGTGGTGATGACACCAAGATAAAGTATTACTTCAGAAGAGACTTTGTAACAACTGCATCTTCTGGTGGTGGAACCATTACGTTTGCTGCTCAGTTGCCATTTGGCACTCAGAGATTTGTCGCTTTTAACGAAGACAACTATATTATTACTGTTCTAGATCCAGGTGATGCACCAGACTTGACAATTGGAGATATTGTTTATGTTCCTACTGATCGTGTAGAAATTACATCTGCTACTGACACTGCTAGTGGTCTTACATCTGGTAGTATTAGTCTGCAGTTGCCATCAACATATTTTGGAACTATTCCTACCAACGGAACATTCCCCAAACTAAAACTCTCCTCAACGATTGAAGTTACAAACGCAAAACCAAGACTAAAGACTTCTGTAGAAAATAAGAGAATTGTTATTAGTGCATCTGGTGATAGAGTAATTCCTTTCAGAGGAACAGACTACGACAGTGAAGTCGTAGAAATTCTGACTTATTCTGATGCATATAAGTTGAACTTTGTCTATGAGGGAACTGCATCTCAAGCACCAACTATTGACAGTGCTGGTAACTTGATTTCTGGAACCGATGTTACTGATAGATTTACATTTGATAATGGACAGAGAGATACTATTCTAGATGTCTCAAGAATCGTTCTAAAACCAGGATTTGAATCTACCTCTGGTCAATTGGTAATCTCATTTGATTATTTCGAGCACTCTCAGGGAGACTTCTGCACAATCGACAGTTATCTCCATGAAGCTGGTGTAACAGAGGATGAAATTCCTGGATTCAATTCTGCTGTCCATGGAAATCTAGAATTGAAAAATGTAATCGACTTTAGACCAAAAGTTGATAGCAATGCAATCATTCCAGGATTCCAAGATCAGTCTTCTCTATCTGTAACTACTGGTCAGTTCTCTGGTCCTGGTTCTGTTATTGCTAGCACCCCAGCGCCAGATAGCAATCTCGAATATACATTCTCGTTTAGTCAAATTCAATACCTTGATCGTATTGATGGAGTGTTCTTGAATAAGAAAGGTGAGTTTATCGTCAAAGAAGGTAACTCATCTCTCAACCCAACTAAACCAGATCCAATTGAAGATGCAATTCCTCTCTTCTATGCTTACATCCCTGCTTACACATCGTCAAGTAAGAATGTAAGAATTACTCCAGTTGATAACCGTCGTTACACGATGCGTGACATCGGTAAATTGGAGAAGCGTATTGAGCGTCTTGAGTATTATACAACACTTAGCATTCTTGAGCAACAAGCTCTCAACATGCAAGTTAAAGATAGCATTGGATTAGATAGATTCAAGAGTGGATTCTTAGTCGATAACTTTGAAGAGCATAGAGTTGGCAATATTTCTTCAGCAGATTACCTATGCTCTATTGACAGTCAGCAGTCTGTTCTTAGACCTCAGTCTAAGGAAGACTCATTAGCACTGAGAGAAATCAATACAAGAGAAGATCAAAGAACAGTTGCTGGTTATCAGAAGACTGGCAATGTGATTACTCTTCCATACACATCACTATCTTTACTTGGTAACAATTTTGCTTCCAAGACTCTAAATCCAAATCCATTTGTTGTCATTCAATATGTTGGCGATGCTTCTATAAATCCATCTATTGATCAGTGGTATGATGATACTGTAGAACCTCTAATTGTAAATACCAATACAAGTCTCTATAACATCTTTATTGCAAAAGAGAATGTTAGAGATTCATTCTCCAGTCTATTCAATTCATTTGCTATCAACTGGGTAGGAACTTCTTCGAGTTTCACTTCAATTGTTTCTCTTGGAGAAATCAATACTCTAGAAGCAAATGCAACTGTAAGCATGGCGTCTATTGGTAGTTCTTCTAATGTCAATCCACAAAACAATGAGGTTGCTAAAGGAGTCCAATCTAAGACTATTGGTAATAGCATTGTTTCCGATTCTCTTCAGTTCTTTGCTAGAAGCATTCCAGTTAGATTTGTCCTTAGAAGATTAAAACCAAATACTAAAGTTTCTGTATTCTTAGAAGGAAGAAATATTGATAGATGGGTCAATCCAGACTTTAGATTTACTGGAACTGCAACAAACTCTCTATCAGCATTCAATGGTGATATTATTACTGACGAGAATGGTAATGCCAGTGGTTTGATTCTAGTTCCCGCAGGACATCCACCAAGAGAAAACTCTACTTGGACTGGAGATGTTGATACTGTTGATTATGATTCTTCATTCGAAGAAGTAAGAGTAACAGCAGGTGTAAAAACAATTAGATTTACATCTAGTGCTACTGATGAAAATAAAAATAATGTCGATACATATGCAGAAGTTAAATTCTATGCTACTGGAGTTCTACCACAGAATCCTTCAGGTGTCGTATCAACAAAACCAGCATACTTCAAGGCAAATGAGGGTGTTCAGATAGTTGATAACAACACAGAAAATCCAATCAGACCAAACCCACTAGCACAAACATTCAAAGTTGAGAACTATGATGGTGGATTGTTTGTAACTGGTATTGATCTATTCTTCAATCAGAAGAGTTCTAACATCCCAGTCAAAGTATATTTGACTGATGTAGAAGGCGACAAACCAGGAAAAAATATTGTACCTGGAACTGAGAAGACTCTAACTCCAGATACGTATTTGAAGATCTTCACTACGGGAACAGTAACAGTTGATGTTAGTGAGTCTGTAATTGGATCTAGTTCTGCTGCAAGTGGTCCTATCAAAAAGATCATTGACAAGAATGGTGTTGAATTGATTCCATCTTCAACTGGAAAGATTGCAATAACAAATGAGCAAGTATATACTCTAGTGTTGAGTAATCACAATGGAAGATCTTTCCAACAGAATGAAAATCTAACAATTGGTTCTGTCACTACTGCTAACAATACAAATGGAACTAACTTCATAGTAAGTATTGCTAAAGACAGCGGTAAGATTTCTGATATTAAAATCACTAATCCAGGAGCAAATTATGATAGTGCTATCTTGACAATTGAGAGTCCTCAAATTCCAGGAGGATCAGTAGCTACTGCAAGAATTGATGTTTCAGACGGAAAAATTTATAATGCAGAAGTGGTCCTCAATGGTTTTGGATACACAGAACCACCTGCTGTTGTAATTAAAGGCATCGGAAATGGGGCAGGAGGATGTCAAGTAGAGACGTTTATTGATATTGATACCCCAGCAGTTAGAATGGGTGTTGCAATTGATGACATTGAGGTTTCAGGTGCAATCGAGTCTTCTACTGCAACCTACTTTGCATTTGACAATCCAATCTATTTACAAAATGATACTGAGTATGCATTAGCAGTAGAAACCGATTCTGTTGATTACGCTATTTGGGCTTCTCGTCTAGGAGAAACTGATGTAGCTACGAATACAATTATCACCACACAACCATCTCTGGGTTCTGTCTATAGATCACAAAATATTGATAACTGGACAGAAGACATCTTTGAGGATATTAAATTCACTCTATACAGAGCAGAATTTAGTATCACAAGACCAGCAGAACTTGTTCTTACTAATGACAAGTTAGGTTATGAGAAATTAGATAATAATCCATTCAATACAAATGCATCTTCCAACACAAATGCAACTTCTCTATTGTTTGGCAACAACAACTCTATCGTGAAAGTCGCGCATAGAGATAATGGATTTGAGGATGATGGAAATTCTTATGTATTCTACAGAGGAGCAGAAGAAACTGCTGGCATCACTGCAGAAACACTGAATAGTGTATTGTTCCAGGTTGATAATTCTGGCATCGATACTTATACTATTAGATCAACAAACCAGTCTGCTGGCAATGCTGTTGGTGGCGGTTCTGATGTTTTTGCAACTTATAACAGAAAATTTGAGACTCTATATCCACAAGTTCATTATCTATCATTTACTGGAACTACATTAAAATCTACTGTTAGAACTACAAATGTAATTCCTGTAGATTCTGCTACTACAAATTATACATCATATTCTCAGACAGATTACGAAAAGACATTCTTGAATGAACCACATTACTTCACAAACCAGAAGATGATTGCTTCTGGTATTAATGAAACTCTTAACAGTCTTGATACATCTTTAGAGTATAAGTTGTCTCTATCATCTACTGTCTCATATCTCTCCCCACTTGTCGATCTATCTTCTTGTTCTGTTAAGACTATAAGCAATAGAATTGAGAATGGTTCTGGAACCGAAGATCGCTATGGAAGAAGAAATCAAGTTGTTTCCTTCTATCCTATCTACAGTTTCACTTTAACTGGAAATCAAAATACAGAGATTCAAAGCAATCAAACAATTAAAGGTAAGACTTCAAAAGCTGCTGGAACTATTGCTAAGATTGATGGATCTACCGTTTTTGTTAGAATCAAAACTTCTCAGATCTTCGAGAGAGGCGAGGAAGTTGATCTAGGAAATCAACTCTCACTATCTGGCGTCACTGTTGATAGTTCTTTGACTCAAATAATTACCAATATCAATGATGCATCTGTAATTGTTGCTAGAAATCCATCTATCATTCTAGAAACATATGAAAATATCATTACTGGCAGAGCAGTTATCTGGAATAATAAGACTCAGGAACTAACTGTAAGAAATGATGCTAGACCGATCGTCGATGATTACAACGGAAGAATTATCGACAATGTTCTGTTCAATAGGAATGCTGTTGTAAATTCTCAAGTTGCTGACATCTTCCGTGTTGGAGATTTTGTTAAGTATCCTGATCAAGCAGATGATGAAGCATCTTTCTTAGAAATCTCTACCGTATCATACACCAATGGTGTTGAGTTTGTAGCAGAAAATACTTCTAAGAATAGTTCTTCGGTTGCTAAGTATGTTACCAAGGAAGTATCTATTTCAAGTCCTGCTACAACGATTGATGTTAGATTGACTGCTAACCTCAAGGATGTATCTAACGTTGCTGTCCTGTACAAGTTCAAGAAAGCATCAAGTCAAGAAAACTTTGATGACATTGATTGGCAGTATTTTAATGTAGATGGATCTCCTGATACTCTAGAAATTGCAAACCCTGAAAATACAATTTCTTCTATTGTAGAAAAGCAAAGTTCATATCAAGAACTTGCATTCAGTGTTTCTGATCTACCAGAGTTTTCATCTTTCGCAGTGAAGGTAATTATGAAGGGAGTAGATCCAGCATTCGTTCCAAAAATTCAAGATATCCGAGCTGTTGCATCGTTCTAATTTCCGCGTATGTCATATATCAAAGTGTCGGGGCATGATGGTCTTGTTAGAGACGAGACCACAGGTGCTATCTTGAATCATGACGATTCTGCCATCCAAGCGAGACGTAAACAAAAACAGTTGAATTCCGCGTTGGATGACATAAATAACTTGAAGGATGAAGTATCTGAAATCAAAGCCTTACTGCGAGAGTTAATAAAAAATGCCAGCAATTAATGTCGCTAGAACTGACACCTTTGAACAACAAAGGGTCAAAATCAACGAAATCTCAGAGGATCTATTTGATCTCACTGGAGGATCAGGTGGTGCTACAATTTCTCCAGCAGGAGTTTCTCTACAAGATGGCACAAAATCCTCTCCAGCACTAACATTTCAGTCCGACAACAAATTAGGTTTATACAAAAATAATTCCAATACTATCGGATTTGTTGCCAACGATAAATTGGCATTTACATATAATGATTATGGTACATATTTTGAGAATGATTTATTCATAAGGAATAATTTTCTAGATGATACGTATCTCAGCATCACAGAGACTGGATCTGAATATGATGTAGGATCTTTCCCCAACATTGCTTTGTTTGGCGGTAGTGGAGTAGGAGCTGAAGCAACTGTTGTCATCGCAGAATATAATGGTCAAGAAACTGCAAACAGTAATGTTGATGAGTATGTAACTGGCATATACTCAAATATTCCTCTGGGTGGTGGAACAGGAAGTAATGCAGCAATCGACTTCCAAATCGTAACTACAGAAGTAGCAACTAAGGGAATTATTCAGAGTGGTGGAACCGAATATTTTCCAGGCACTTATACTAATGTAGCACTAAATGGTGGAACTGGAAACAACAAAGTAGCAGACATTGAAATAACTGGTAGTATTACATTTAATTCTACTATTTCTAATGCTGGCACTGGTTATGTCGATGGCGTATATCCAAGTGTTCCTGTTGATAACTTTCCAACACAGACTATCAACCTAACAGTTGCTCAAAGAAAAGAGTTACTATTTACATACGGAAGACGTTACGAGTGGAACGTAACTGACGACGGAGCAAATACGAATTTTGTTTTTGCTGGAGCAACGTCTGGAAATAATGTTGCTATTACTGCAGAAGAAGGAGATTATTTAGTATTCAATATTAACACACCAGGACATCCATTCTACTTACAATCAGTAGCAGGACCATATGATCCAGCAAATGTTTTAATTGCTGCTGATGGTGTAACAAATAATGGTACTGAAAGTGGTACTATTATTTTTGATACCAGTGAAGTTTTTGCTGGAACTTATTACTATGTTTGTGGAAACCATGGTTCGATGACTGGCACCATCACCATTGGAACTAACACAGGAAACTCATTTGCTGTTGGAGATACTATTGTTGGTGCAAGTGGAAGTGGCACTGTTGTTAATTTTAGTGATCAGAATGAAGCACTTTATTTTTCATCGGTAACTGGATCATTTACAATTGGAGAAGAAATTTCTGCTGCTGGTGCATATGGAATTGTAAAAGCAGCAGTTACAGATAAGTATCAATACTTGCTGAATGGTACTGATACCACAGAACTCAATACATCTGTTGATTATTCTCAAACTATTTTATTAGATACTTCAGATGCATCAAATAGTGGATACGATATTTCTCTCACCGATTCCTTTGGAGCAACACTAAGCAATACAATTGTCAGACTAAAAAATTATGGTACTCCTGGACTTGCTGGTGCATATTCACTATTAATCATAACACCAGAAGTTGTAGATCAAAATATTTCAGGACTAGGACTTACGCCAAGCACTGGTCCAGATGGAAGATCTATCAATTTTGCAATATCTGCTACTCCAGCTATTGGTCAATATATTCTCGATCAAACCGCAAACATAGAAGTATCTGGCGGTTCAATTATTTCTTGGGATATCGCAACTCGCGGAATAAATTGGAAGTCAGGAGACCAAGTAACTGTAGATAACTCATATCTTGGTGGAACTGGATCTGGAGCATTAATAGCATATACGTCTGTCACAATTGTTGGTACAGTTACTACTGTAACAATTACATCAGAGGGCAATGGATATGTAGAAGGAGATATTCTTACTATTGCCAATACCATCACAGGAAATAGTGGAACTGGTTTTGAATATAGAATCTCAAACAAAAGAGCAATTTCTGATATTGTATTTGTTAATAGAGGAACTGGGTATGTAGTAGGAGATATTTTAAGACTACCACAAGATCCAGGTGGTTATGGTGGAGATGATGGATTCGAGTTCGAGATTACTAAAGAAGGAACTCTCGAAAGTATTACACTTACAGATCCTGGTAGAAATTACTATACAGGTGATGTACTTCAATTAGATAGAACTGCTCTTGTAGCAAACCCAGCAGGATTGTCTGGTAATGAAATAGAATCTTCTATTGTAGTTACTGATATTGATAGTTCAACTCCAATTACCATAAGTAACACTGGTACAATATCTGTAGTTGGATCAGTTACGGCTACATCGGTAACGGGAGACAATGTAACTGGAAATACATCTGTAACCTCTCCTTTAGGAACATTTACAAATTTAGAAGCAGATAATATTCTGCCAAATTCCACTAATAATCTATCAGTATCTTCTCCACTAGGAAGTTTAAATATTGATGCAGGAAACATTTACATTGGTGGTATCAATGGCACTACAGTTACAGTTGTTCCACTAACAGGAAATGTTACTACTACTGGAGTATTAAAAACTACTGACAAACTAAACGTAAATAATATTCTTTCTATTGTAGATAATAATATTTCCGTAGTTGGATCAGGTGATGATTTACTTCTAACTCCAGATGCAACAAAAGTTGTAAAGGTAGATGCAAATTCTGCTCTAACAGTTCCAGTAGGATCTACTGCTGCAAGACCTCCATTAGGATTCGCAGCAGATGGACAAATCAGATTCAACACAGATACAAATCAATACGAAGGATATAGTGCCACGAACACTTCGTGGTCTTCCTTAGGCGGTATTAGAGATCTAGATGGAAACACATACATTTTAGCAGAACAAACAGTAGGAGCAAACGATAATACTTTATGGTTCTACAATGATGGTGACAACACTGTAAGATTTACTCCATTCTATCAAGAATTTGTAGAAGTTAAAAAAGTAAGATCTGTAAATATAACTGCTCCTGCATATGTAGATTGGACTGCTAATACTCCAGTTAATGTTGGAGATTATCTAAAATATAAGCATGACATTTATATCGTAATTTCTTCTGGAACAACTGGCGTAACACAAGATCCACCAACGGATACAAGTGGCAATACATTTACAAATGGAAATGCAACTTTACAGTATTCTGCGTCTGCTGTAGCAGATCTAACTTTTGAGGAGATCGGCACTTTAAAAATTGGTCCTGATACAGATGTACCACTAAGCATTAGCAGTGATCTAAGACTTGTAGGCAACACTGTATCTACAGATATTAGTGATCTTACCCTAGCACCAAACACTGGTAAGAAAGTTGTAGTTGATGCTAACACAACTTTAGCAATTCCAGCAGGAACAACTGCTGAAAGAGGTATTCCTATTCAGGGATCAATTCGTTTCAATACCACAACTTTCACATATGAAGGTTATGATGGAACCAACTGGGGTTCTCTTGGTGGTGTAAAAGACGTTGATCAAAATACTTACATCATCCCAGAGACTGCTCCTGGTGCAAACGAGAACACATTGTTCTTCTATAACGATGGTAACAATACTGTTAATTTGACTACTGCAAATCTTGAGATGCGTGGAGTTGATTCTATTAGCAGTCCTGTTTCAAATATCTTAGAATTTACCGCAGAAACAATTCTGTTCAATAACGCCACCACAACTCTCGACAATACATCAGGAACATCTACATTCTTACACACATCAAAACAATATTTTGATATTGGTCTTTCTTCTGGACTTAATACTGATCCAGTCTTACGTCTAGATGATCAAGGTGATGTTTATTTCAATATTGGTTTTGGTACAGGAACCTTCTCTGGAGTTAAAGTTTTTGACGGAGAACTAAAAGACTTTGAACTTGCTGATTATCAGATTGTAACAGAAACAATTAATTTGGATAAAGGTACTATCGATTCAGGTAGTGCTGATTTGTATTCAACTTCTGTTGCAATGGGTTCTAAGGTAACAGTTTTTGCTGACAATGCAACTACTGGCGAAAGAGAATTTATCGAGTATGCTGTTATAGATAATGGAACGGATGCATTCCATACTGAGTATGGAAATGTAAGATCATCTGGTCAGATCATTTCAACTGGTATTGAATTGACTGCACAGGGTATCGTGAGAATTAATATTGACTTGGACACAAGTGTGACAGCTAATGATTTGGTTAATGTTAAAGTAATTTCACAACTCGCTAAGAAATAAAAATGGCAACTACAAAAGATAAATTTGATTCAGTTGGTGGATTCTCTATCGATAAAACTGTCGTTGTTGATGAATTTAGAAACGCTAAAGATTTCAATACTTTAGAAATTAAAAACACTGAATTTACAGATAGCAAAACTGTCAATTATATATTGAGAGGAGTAAATACAGCTGTGTTGCAATTGGATGCAGTTGGTTCTCAAATTGCGATTGATAATAACACACTTAATTTTACCACAGGTCATGTAATTGCTGTCAATCCTTCAGGGACAGTTTATTCTGAAAAGATAGAAAGTGTTGTTACTTGCGACAATGCTGGTTTAGTCACTGTTTTGTCAAGTATGAATACTGTTATTAAAGATGATATTCCATCAGGACAGACTTGGGATATCTCTCCTTTAGGAGCAACTAATAGATTTTCATACTCCACCACAAGAGCTGGTACTACAAACATCATCAAGTGGGTTGTTAGCACTCAGGTAGTAAGTATTGCATGGCAGTGATGCTAAATATAAGTTAGGACAGTAGGCGCAGGTAGTCAGCACCATGAGTTTTAATATCAATTCCGATAAAGAGTTTGTAAGAGGTTCTCAACCCAAACTTATCGGTGATAACGAACTTACCATTCGATCGGGTACAGGCTCGTTAGAAAAAGAAATCCTTCGTGCTCAACTTGATAGCAATACTGGATTGCCTCGTGTTGGTATCAATAGAACGGGGCAAAGAGTTGATACAATTAAACTTACCGCTGGTGGTTCTGGATACACTAGCGCACCTTCTGTAACTATTTCTCCACCAGCATCTGGTGGAGTTCAAGCTCTCGCTTCTGCCTTTATTTTCAATGGTGAAGTAACTACAATTGCTGTTAATAATCCAGGAAGTGGATATAGTTCTGCGCCAACAGTAACATTTTCTGGAGGTGGTGGTGTAGGTGCTACTGCTACAGCAACACTTGACACTGTTGATTTTGAGTTGGATATTTCTGGTGCTATCAGAACTTCTACTTCTATCATTTCTGATACTGCAAGAATTCTCAACTTAGACGTTGATAATCTAATTAGTCCTGATCTAAACCACAGAGCTCCAAACTTAAAAACCTATGCTAACGCTACGGGAACTCTTTGGTCTGCAAGCATCTTCTTACAGAAAGATGCATACAGATACTTTGGATCAAATGTATATCAAGTAACAGTTTCTGGTACTACTGGAACAGATGCTCCAACCCACACTGATGGCGAAGCAACCAATGGCACCGCTACATTAAAGCATATTGGTTTTAGAGTAGATGATAATGAAGCATTTGGATATGCAACAACAGGAGAATCTGGAGTATATCCAAGATCTATTACACCTGTACTTGGTGACAGATCCGATAAGATTGCTACCACAGAATACGTCCTCAACCTAGCAACGAATGACGTTGGTGGTCGTATCTATGTTTCTCAGCAGATTGGTTCAGATCAAAACGATGGTCGTTCTGCTGTCAATCCTGTTCGCACAATTAAGAAAGCGGCACAGTTGGCATGGTCAACTCCTGGCGTAAAAGAAACACTTATCGTTTCTGGTGGCGACTACGTAGAAGATAACCCAATTTCTCTACCACCTGATTGTTCTATTGTAGGTGACAACTTACGTCTCGTCATCATGAGACCTGCCAATCCTGGCAAACACATGGTCAAGTTTGGCGACAAAAACTATGTTATTGGTGTTACCTTCCGTGACCAAATTGACTCAAATGGTGACTCTGTTGCAACTTGGGACTTTGCAATGGTGTTTGATGATAAGCAAAGAATTATCATCGACAATGAAGTTAATGGAGACTTCGGTGTAGATTTCCCAATTGGTCATCAAATTTTTGGACCAGACAAATTTAATGTCGATTTCCAGCAAAACACTGGTCTATCAGCACTTACCAGTAGTTTAGAAGTAGTTGGTGTCAATACTGGTGCTAGAGCAAAAATTAGTAATGTTAATTTTACTACAACCACTGGAGCATCAGCATACATTAATGGTGATGTAGATGTTCTTCTAACTAGTGGTTCTTTCGTAGAGGGTGAGAGATTTAACTATCTTGTTTCTGGTTCTCAAGGAAGTCAGATCAATACACAAACAATTACCGCAACTGCTGGAACAAATAAACTAATCTTTACAACAAATCCTACTGGTGATAGCATTATTCCAGGAAGTTATATCTTCCTAGATGATACTGCCGATGCTAACTTCACTCAAGGATTTTACGAAATTGCAGCTGTTGATGATACCAATGCTCCAACTAGTTATGAAGTAACAGTTGTACCTATTCTCAACTCACCTTCTTGGGAAACTAATCAAGCAGCATCTATCAATATTTTCCAGGCTTCTATTGTAACAGAGTCTTTTGATAGTACTTCTATTAAGTCAATTAGAGCAGAAGGTGAAGTTGTTTCTGTAGATGAAGATGTAACTTCTACTCTTCCCATTCAGAGAATTGATTTCTCTCTACAGGGAGATCCAAGCATCGCAACTGGTGGTTTCCAAAATGATCAGTTTGGCAATGCAGAAGACCTTGGTGGTATTGTATTCTATACAAACCAGCTAGTTGGTAGAGACAACATTCACGAATTTAAAGAAGGTCAAGAAATTGAAATTTCTGGATTGCCAACTTTAAATCCAGACCTATCTTTCCTGATGGGCAAACAAAGAATTTACAAAGTTCTAGAAGATGCTGATGGTCGTTCTAGAAGATTTGTAATTCCTAAGAAAGCTCCAACAATTAATGATTCAAACTTTGATCCTGGACAAACAGCGGTTGTAAAGTCTTACTCTAAGTCAGTTACACTAACACTACTAAACTCACCAAATGAATTCAGTCTTTCCACTCCAGTAGAAAGAAGATTCCAAGATGCTTGTGTATTCTTACGCAACAACAGAGATTTTATTGCGGATGAAGTTGTAGGAAGAATTAATGATCAATTCAAGAAAGAATACTATTCTGTTTATAATGTAAGTGGAACTTCCTTTGATATTTTCTTGGGAACACTAGATCATGATAATACTTATGATAGCGCAAACCCAACTGGTACTGCAACTTTTGGTGGAGTTACTGTTAATGTAACTAATTTTGTTTATGACACAGCGGTAACTGGAGTAGCAACAGTAACTACCGATGCATCACTAAATCTTTCAGAAGATGATACTGTACAACTAGCAGGTCTTGAAATTTCTTGTGATGCAGGAACTAAAGTATATCCATCATATAGTTCTCCCACTGTAACAAATAGCACAACTAATGGCGATGAACAGTGTCGTCAAGATGTAAGACATTTTATCAACGCTATTGTAAGAGACCTTGAATTTGGTTCTAACCACAATATTATTGAAGCAGCACAAAAGTATATCGTTGGTGCTAAGATCGCTTACATTGAAAATGAGATTATCCAGACTGTACGTGCAATTGAATATGCTAGAGAACTAGCAATCTTTGCAATGAGAAACTGGAGAACTGGAGATGGTACTCCTAGTAATCCGACATACACCCCAGTATATTCTAGCGTACCAAGATATTTTGATAATAGTGTTATTACAGCAACTGCTGGAACTCCTGCATGTGATGATGTAAGATCTGCTATTGATACTCTTGCATATCTCTATGTCGATGTTATCGCTAACGATGCATCTGGTACATATCTAGATGCTGCATATCTAATTGCTAGAAACAGAGATCTGATTGCAGATCAAGCACTAATCAATACTGAAACACAGTTCCCTTCTCTAGGACTGACTGATATTCATCAAAGAAAGTGCCGTAGAGATATTAATTATATTCTAGGTGGTCTTATTAGAGACCTTGTTCTTGGAGGAAACTCTGGCATTGTAACCAATGCAGAATTCTATTTCACAGGAACTGCACTAACTGGTATCGATGCATCTCAAATAGAAGAGACCAGATATGCATATACTCAAGTAAGAGATTTTGCCATCACAGCGATGCGCGGATGGAAAGATAGCGCAGGTAATGCTGTAAGCACATCTTCTTCAATTCCACAGTTCGTTGATGCAACTATTCTAGCAGATCCTCTAGGAAATCCTCTTTGTGCAAACGTAGAAGCGTCTATCACAACTTCTATGGGTATTCTAGATGGCATTCTAGAGTATGCAGAAGATCCTGCTAGTGGAACTGCAATCGAACCAGGAACTACTACTAAGACTACAGGAACATTATTTGACACCGTAAATCTAATTACATATCCAGATAGTTACATTTATGATGCTAACAATCAAAGGATGGCAATTCGTGGTGACTTTGATGATTATCCAATCATTGAAGCATCTCCATATACTCAGAACTCTTCTATTATTTCGTTCTTGGGTGGTAGTGGTGCTCTGGTTGATGGTTCTAAAGTTAAGCAACCTAACTGTCCTTTCCCTGGTCTAGAACTTGGCGGTTCTGCAACCTTCCCCAATCAGGGTAAGTCGATGGTTGCATCTGCATTCACCATCGTCTCATTTGGTGGTACAGGATATAAGATTATTGAAGATGGTTACACTCAGTTAGTTTCGGTCTTCGTTATCTTCTGTGCTGATGGTATTCTTGCTGAGTCTGGTGGTTATGCATCAGTTACAAACTCTGCTACAAACTTTGGTCAGTTTGCTCTACGTGGTAGAGGATTCAGAAAAGAGGCATACACATTTGATGTTGGTACTATCGTTAATGTTTCTGCAACACCAACTGGAAGAACTATCTTCACTGTTGATAATTTAGGAAGAGAACCACTAGAGCACTATGTCGTTAAAGTTGATGGTCATAGTAATGTATCAGGTACAGTAGAATACTTCATTGACGAAGTATCTGGTGTTACAGTTGGTCCTCCTTTCTCTGCTACGATCACCATCGACGATGGAACTGGACAACCATATAGCGTTATCAGAGACAGTGATGGAACTTCTCAGAATGCTGCTGCTCTCCTTGGAGAAACCATTAGACTCCACAGACCATCTATTGTTAATAGTTCTTCCCACACTTGGGAATTTGCTGGATCGGGTACTAACTACCTAGCACTACCTGAGAACGGTGGTACTAAAGTTACGGCAAACGAGCAAGTTTCTGAAGACTATGGTCGTGTATATGTCTCTGGCACTGATGAACTAGGTGACTTTAAAGTTGGTACGTTTGCTCAGATTGAAAACAGAACTGGTGCTATCACCTTTACTGGTACGGTTACTATCTCTGAAGTTGAATTCTTGAAACTGAAAGGTGGCGACGTTGTTGTTACTGGTTTCGATGCATCCAACACACTTGGTGGTGCTAATTCCACTGACTCCAAACTACCTACTCAAAAGGCAGTTAAGGACTATATCACTAACAACCTTGGTCCTTACATCAACAAACCATACTCTACAAACGCTGTTCCTAGAGCACTGGTTGAACTTACCGATTCTGGTAAGATTTCTATCGACCAAATTCCAGCACTAAGACCATTTGAGGTTTATACCGTTGCAGACCAGCAAGAAAGAACTTCTATCGAAGGAGCACTCGCTGGTGACATTGCTATTCAGCAAGACACAACTACATCATTCATTCTTAATAATGACTTGGATAGTTTGTTCCTTGCATTTGGTGTTGATCCAACTATCCAATTTACAATTGGAGATATCTTCCTCGGTAGCGTATCTCAAGGAAGAATTCAAGCAACTGAATACAGACAAGGTGTAGTTCATACTATCAATATTACCGATGGTGGTTCTGGTTACACCTCTCCACCTACAGTAACAATTGCTGGTGGTAATCCACAGCAAGGTGGAGTGTCTGCTGCAGCAACTTCTACCATTGCAAATGGAGAAGTTGTAACTGTAACTATTATCGAATTCAATGGTTATAAAGGAGGAAAAGGATACACAACTGCTCCAACAGTAACATTCTCTGCTCCTGCGGGATCAGGAACACAGGCAACAGGTGTCGCATTAATTGAAAGCAGATTGTATGGCGATATTGTCAATAACATTGCTATTACTGATACCGATACTATTGAATCCAGTGATATCCCAGCAGTAACTATCAACCTTATCAGAGTTGTTAATACATCATCATTTAATAACAACAACTGGGTATCACTAACTTCCAGCACCATTGACGGTTCTACCTTGATTGGTGGTCCAATCCCAGCAAACGTTATTGCTACTGGAGGAACTGCAAACTCATTCACATTCTTACGTGGAGATCAAAACTGGGCGCTGGCAGTACAATCTGTTAAGAGCACAGAGACTAGATATTTTGCAAAACTAAGTTCTCAAGCTTCTTCTGGAAGTTCCGAACTACAATTTACAACCAATTCGGATGTATTAGTTGGACATGAAGTTGTTTCTAATGTAGCAGGTATTCAAGCAAATACTAGCATTAATGGAGTATTAACGTCTGGTGGATTTACAACTATTTCACTGAGCAATACTATAACACAAACAATCGCAACTGATACAATTATTGAATTTGATAGAGGAACATCTCCTATCACATTTGAGTCTTCATACACTCAAGGTGGATTTGTAGATTCTATCGTAATTGCTAACGGCGGTTCTGGATTTACAAATGGTCAATACTTTGACCAGCAATTAATTGGTGGTAGTGGAACTGGTTTAAGAGCGAACATTACAGTAGCAAACAATTCAATTAGCGATATTGTTGTTACTGATGGTGGTATTGGATTTACCGCAGACTTCAATATTACTACACTACCAACTGCTACCATTGGTGCAGGATCCAATGCAGTACTAGCAGCAAAAATTTCTACAGTTAATAAGCAATATGCAAACGTTGCTATTGATGTTCAGAGAGTTACTGATCTAACGGTCAGTGCAGACCTCTTCGGTACTATTGGTGTTTCTAGATTTAAGAAGTCTCAGTTTGATATTGGCACAGAAGGAAATGGATCTGTTTCTCTGAAAGTTGGTGCTGATAGTGGTCTGGATGCTGACCTCCTTGATGGTGCTCAAGGTGCATTCTATCTAAACTCGTCCAACCAAAACTCTGGAACGTTACCAACTGATAGACTATCTGGTACTTATAATATTAGTATCTCTGGTTCTTCTGCAAACACTATTCGTTTGATCACTGGTACAAATAACCCAACATCAAACCCATCTCCCAATAACTTTGTTGAAGGTATTATTGCTAATACGATTAACAATAGTGCTAATGGTCTCAATGATGGTGGAAGCAAAAACTTTGTAATGACCGTCAGAAATGGTGGATCTGGATTTGATGCTTCCTTCGGTGGTGTAAGACAACTTGCATTCACAGATAATGATAACATGTACCTCCGTGGTTCTGGAACTGGTCTAACCGCTTTTGGTTCTTGGGGTAAGATTTGGAGTTCTCTCAATGATGGTGCTGGATCTGATCTTGACGCTGATAAACTTGACAACCGCCAAGGCATCTGGTATCAGAATGCCCTGAATGTCAATTATGGAACGCTATCTGATGAAAGACTTCCAAGATTTATCAGTGCAACATCTGTCCGCGATGATATAACAATTAAATCATTCAATGGAGATCCAAGATATCAAATCTATGTTAGTGGTTTAGTTCTAGGATCTACACCATTTACTCCTGGTAACACTGTCAATCTTTATAACAACAATTCTCAGAATGTAGGTGAAATTACGATTGATAATCTTATCGTCAATGACGATACTGTTGATAACTTTAACGACTATACAATTATCGTTGGTAGATTAACGACTGGTAATTTTATTGGTGCAGTAACTATCGGATCTGCAAGCAATAGAGTTCCATTCCAGGACTTCTCTATTGAAGACGGTAACACCATTGATGTTGCTGTATTAGAAAGTGATAGTGGAACAGCTAACCTAAGACTAGGAAGAAAAGATGGTGTTTCTTCTGCACCTGGAATATATTTCAATAGTTCTCAGTTAGCAGCAAACCATAACGTTGCAATGATTGCTTCTGGTGGTAATGGAACTGACGGATCTGGAACTCTGAACATACAAGTTATTAATGCTGATGGAATGACCATCAATGGCAACCAGATCTGGAACTCAGGTAACATTCAATTCCAAACAACCAATGTTCCAAACACTGCTGTTCTTCGTGATGCTAATGGAGATATTAGTGTTGGATCTATCACTGGTAACGTAACTGGTGCTGCTTCTCTAAACGTATTGAAAGCAGGCGACACCATGACTGGTTCGCTAACTCTAACTGGTTCTGGATCTAACCTAAGCGTATCTGGAACATCTACTCTAACTGGCAACACAACAATTGCTGGAGATCTGGTTGTTGATACAAATACATTCTTTGTAGATGCATCAACGAATAGAGTTGGTATTAACTCTGGCACTCCATCTAGAACATTTGATATTGGTGGTTCTGGTGCAGGTGATGTTGTTGGTATTAAAGGTGGTGATCAGAATCAAGTCAATATAGCACATAGTAGCAATACTTCTTGGGGATTATTGCTAGGTAATAGCGATAATTCCAGTAATACTGGATATCATTTATCTACTTCTGGAAATAATAACAGTTGTGCAATTATCAACGTAAATAATGATGCTTTACATCTCGGAACAAATAATCTTCCAAGATTGACCATCAAGCATGATGGTACAGTTGGTATCGCAACAAACAATCCAGATTCTAATTATCGTTTAGATGTAAATGCTGCTGCTCGTATTAGATCAAATCTAACTCTAGACAGTGCAAATGATAACTCAGGTGTTGGTGTCAGTTTCCTTGGTGCTTCTTCCTATAGAAACTTTAGAATTGGTAACCAGTTAGTTGGTAACAACATCTTTACCATTCAAGGATCTACTGCTAATGGTGGAACATCTTGGAATGCCACACCTGCAATTGCAGTTAATGGTTCTACTAATAGAGTTTCTATTAACACCACAGATACAACAGTCAATGGTATCAACATGGCGTTGAATGTTGAGGGTAACTTCAACCTCAACGGAACTCTGTATGCTAATGGTGCTCCATTCGTTACTTCCAAATGGACTGATAGCACGACTGGCGGACACATCTACAGACTATCTAGAGTTGGTGTTAATCAGACAAATCCTGATTATCAACTACATGTTAATGGATCTTCTAACTTCATCGGTGCTTCTTTCGGAACTACCACTGCAAGTGCATCCAATAACAATAACTCTAATGCTATGAGAGTGATGGGTGACAGGCAATATATTGACACTTACGGTGTCATGAAGGCAAACAGGAATACAGTTGCAGAAAACGTCACCGTTCCTGCAAACACAAACTGTATGTCTGCTGGACCAATTGAATTGACTGGCAATACGGTAGTTACCATCTTAGATGGTGGTGCATGGTCTATCATCTAAATAAATATAAATAACAACGGAAACAAGAAAGTAAAATGGCAAGTATTCTAAAGTGTGATACTTTGCAGACAACTGCAGGGGTAACATACGTTTCCAACGGATCTTTCGTTGGAGGCGGAATCAGTTCAGCGAGCAATATTGCAGGTGGATCTGCTGGGCAGTTACTATATCAATCTGCTGCGAATACTACTGCAAAACTTGGTGTTGGTGGTAGCTCACAGGTTTTGATTGGTGGAAGCACTCCTTCATGGACTAACATCAGCAATTTAGATGTTGATAGTGCTACCAGACTTGCCACTGCTAGAAACATTAACGGTGTATCTTTTAATGGTTCTGCAAACATCACGGTCAATCCAACTTCGGGTGCCTATTCCAATGGGTGGGGTGCTAAAACGGTTTCCACGGGCGATCCATCTGGTGGAAGCAACGGTGATATTTGGTACAAATACTAATTAAAGAAACATGTCAGAAGAAAAGATTTACTGGATGCCTGAAGTTCTTCCATCTCCAACAGAAGAATATCAAGAAGCTCAGCGCAAGAAATGCTATCTAACACAAGATGGCGAAGAAAAGAAACATCCTGGTTGGACCTACGAGAATCAAGCTTTAGTAGATGATGATTATCTTCTGAAGAATGATGGTTATCGTAGATTGGTCGACAACTATCCTAGTGAAGTTGATGATGCTAATCATATTATCGAAAGAACAGATTTTTCGCAATGGATTGGCACCTCCACTACTGTAACAGTAAAGTATGATGTGTTTCAGATAAAAGAAGCAGCATATCCAGCAGTTTTAGCATTTAATAAAACTTGTGAAGAAAATGATATTTCAGAATGGACAGTTGATAGAACCAATATGGTGGTGACAAAGACCTACACTGTTGTAGATCTAACTCCAGAAGAATTGGCAATTAAAAAAGAATCAACTTGGTCCGCTGTAAGAGAACATAGAAACAGAAGATTGCAAGAATCTGATGTTATCCTTCTCAAAGGTCTTGAGAACGGAAGAACAGTCTCAGAAGAAATAAAAACTTATCGTCAATCTTTGAGAGATTTTCCATCAACGATTACTGACATCACTACAATTGATGGTCCTACCACAAGAGTAGAAAGTGATGCCATCTGGCCATCAAAACCAGCAGAATCAAATTACTACGTTTAATATAAACCATGGGTATTTTTAATAACGTTTCTGGCACTTGGAGAGAAATTGAAGCACTCTGGGCGAATGTCTCTGGAACATGGAGAGAAATTGACACTGTTAATAACAATGTCTCTGGAACTTGGAGAGAAACTTACACTGCCACAGTCCCTGCTACTTATAGTTTGTCTCCAGGATCTCCTGGCGACCTGACTACTTCTCCAAAAATAACTCTAAATCCAAGCAATAGTGAATCTCCTGGTGGGACTGCCTGGAACCTTTCTTTTTCTAATCCAACTCCCGTCACTATTAAAGTTTGGGGAGCAGGTGGTGGTGTAGATGGACCTGCTGGTGCTGGCGGTTTTGCTGGCGGCAACATGACAATGGCTGGCGGAACCACTTATCAAGTATGGGCAGGTGGTAGAGGAACTCCATCTGGTGGAAGAAATGGTGCTGGTGGTGGTGCTGCTTCTGGTATCAGGCAGGGTAGCACTGCTATTATTATTGGTGGTGGCGGTGGTGGAGCTGCTGGTCGCCCTGGTGGTGCAGGTGGCGGTACTAACGGTCAGCCTAGACAACCACAAGGTGGTGGTGGCGGATCACAAGGCGGCGTAGGTGCTGGTGGCGCAGCTCCTAGAAGAAGAGGAAACTCTGGATCTGGAACAAGAGGTGGTCAGGGTAGAACTGGACCACCAGCAAACCCAGGCGGAACTAGTGGTGTTGGAAGCAATGTCTATCAAGGTGGATATGGTGCTGCCAACGGTGGTGACAAAGGATCTGGTGGTGGCGGCGGTGGTCTCTACGGCGGTGGAGAAGGTGGAGGAGACTCTGGTGCCTTTGGTGGCGGTGGAGGATCTGGTTATACCAATCCATCATACATTTCTGCCCCATCGCTGGCCACAGGCAATGGTCCAACCGCAGGAAATAGTGGAGATGGTGATAGAGGTGTTTATGGAAATACAGGAAGAGCAGGACGAGTTGTTATTACCTACAATCCATGATAGAATGATTTTTTAGTGGTATGGAATGTTTGTATTTGATCTTCCTTGTCCAATATACAAAACAAAACTAAAAGAACACAGCACCCTGAAGAATGAGATTTTAGGTCTCATTAATTCTTCAGGGTGTAGTTCATATGTTGGTGTAGATGATCATGGATATACAAAAACCATGATCAGTAAGTGTGATTGGAACTTGCCCAAAGAAGCGGAAAGAAAATATCTAGATATTATTTTTCCTCGCATTGAGGATAATCACCATGAGTTGTTTAACAGTCTAGGATTCTCGACTGTTAATATTATCAACATGTGGTTTCAGCAATATGAAAAAAATTCTTTTCATGAATGGCATACACATACACAATGCCAATGGTCATCTGTTTATTATCTAGAATTTCCAAAAGGAAGTCCTAGAACGGTTTTTGTCAATCCCATAAATAATACAGATACATTTGATGTTGATACTGAAGAGGGAGACATCATAACCTTCCCGTCTTTTATTGTTCATTCTGCTCCAAAAGTAGAATCAAATAAAAGAAAAACAATTATATCATTTAATTCTGATATTGGTTTGTCATGAAAGATTATCAAGAATCTATGTTCTCTGTTCCTATATTTCACTATGAAGTTAGGGACTGGGAAGTCAAAAAACAAAAACTCAAAGATCTTTACAATAAAGTATCAGTAAATAAAAATTTATCACATACTGTATTAACTGATTATTTCAGAGAAAGTAAAGAAGAGAACTGTTATTGGGAAGACATTGTAGGTATCCTGAAAGAAGAGTTAGGATTATTCTCTCAATCAACAAAAATGTCTTATGGTCCAAATGGGCATTGGTTTGAGTTGTCTAAAAAAGGTATGCACCATGAAATTCACAATCATGGTTCTGTTGGATATAGTTGTGTTTTGTACATAGACTATGATGAAAATGAACATAGTCCAACAAAATTTTTGTCACCTTTTAATAACTTTCTTGTTGGATGTCAATTAGTACATACTCCAGCAGAAATAAAAAGTGGATCTATAATTTTCTTCCCATCAGTTATTCATCACTACACATCACCATGTACAAGTGATAAAGAAAGATTAGTTCTTTCATTTAATTTATATCCTATTAATTGTTGATATGGCATTCCAAAGTGTTTGGTATTCTACAGGACTACCTGAAAAATTAGTAAAAACTATAGACGAAGAACTTTTCAATGAGTTTGGAAACTCTATGGAAGTTTCTGGTTTATACAAAGGAGGGGTAAATGCAAAGACAAGGAACTCCAGTAATGCTTGGATTCCTAGTGCACATTGGTTACCTGGATTTTTATGGCATTATGTCACGCTATCTAACCGATCAAATTTTCTATATGATATTGATTGTATCGATATGAATAGCATTCAATATACTCAATATACTGAAGGACAATTTTATAAATGGCATACTGATCATGGTCTCCTAAACATGTACAAACCCGAGACAGAAGATACTGCGGGAGAACAGTATATTTCTGACAAAATTAATACAGAGTATGAAAATGTCAGGAAATTATCAATCGTCATGCAATTATCAGATCCATCAGATTACGAAGGAGGTAATCTTCAGTTATTGGATGAAAATGGTAAATCATATTTTGCTCCTAGAACTAGAGGAACTGTAATTATATTTGATTCAAGAACTCCACACAGAGTATTAAAAGTTACTTCTGGTGTTAGAAGATCTATTGTTGGTTGGGTGGTTGGTCCGAGATGGAAATGATAGCTTTAGACAGTCAATTAATACACACAAAAGGTTCTACGGTAAGAACCAGAAATGAAAAATTTGATACCAATGGTTTCTTTTTTCTTCCTAACTTAGTTCCAGATCCTACTAAACTGGAATATGATGTTCCAGAATGGAGAGGATCTAGAACTTATTATGATAGTGTAGATAATTATTCCCACATAGATGATGAGGGACAAGTAGATGGTTCTGCTAGCAGATATAATTGGCCAGCATATAAAGATCTACATACAAAAATTAGATTAGAAATAGAACAAGTATTAGGTAAAAAATTATATAATACTTACTACTATGATAGGTTTTATTTCCTAGGACAAGAATTGGAAAAACATGTTGATAGAGATTCATGTGAAATTTCCGTCAGTCTTATGATCAAAACAAATCTAAAGTGGGAATACGAATGGCCATTCATTTTAGATAGTTCAAATCCAGATCTAAGAGAAACTTGGATCACTACGGCACCTGGAGATGCTATCATATACAAAGGTTGTGAGATACCACACTGGAGACCACCATTGACTTCTAAGTATGGTAGAGACGAACCTAAATATAAACTGTGGGCACGTAAAATTTTACGTGGTCGCGATGACACTTTTTGGCATCAAGCATTCTTTCATTATGTTTTAGCAGATGGAAATAGATGCGAACATGCATTTGATGTAAGCAACCGTTATTAATTTGAGGTAATCATGGATTCAGAAACACTTAAGAAAAATTTTGAGGAGCAACTAGCTTCTACTGATAAGCAAATTGCTGAACTAGAAACAAATCTAGTCAAAGCAAAAGAATACAAAATTAAACTAGAAGGAGGTCTAGAAACTCTAGGTCTTCTAGAAGACAAACCTGAGGAGGAAGAAGCAGCACCAGCGGCAGAAACCACAGAAGAATAACTCTCAGATCCCTTCTTCCTAAATAGGTAAGAAGGGTTTTTTGTGTGTAATGGCGTCTCCAAATTCAAGAGCTGATCTTATCACATATTGTAAGAGGCAACTTGGTGAGCCTGTATTACAAGTCAACATCGATGATGAGCAAGTAAATAATGTTATTGATGACACGTATCAGTTCTTCCAAGAAAACTGCTACAACGGAATGGAAAGATGTTATCTAACACACTCATTAACTGAATCTGACATTACTAGATTTAAAGCTACTGTAACAACTACAACTAATGGATCAGATTGGAATGAAGCAACAAACTACATTCCAATACCACCTCATGTAACTGGTATTAGTAAAGTCTTTGGGTTAGTAAGTAACTCAATTCGTTCCAATCTCTTTGGTGTTGAATATCAATTATATTTGAATGATCTCTATGCATTTGGATCAATTGATATCCTCAATTACTTTATGACTAAACAGTATCTAGAAACTCTAGATATGGTTCTGAACAATGGATCATTCCAACAGTTTAGATTTACAGCACGTCGTGATCGTTTATATCTTGATGTGGATGCTGATTTTTTAGCAACAGATAAGTATCTACTGATTGAAGCACATCGTATGCTTGATCCTACAGATGCTACAGAGATGAATAATGATATGTTTGTCAAGAGATATGCTACTGCTCTATTAAAAAGACAGTGGGGTATGAATCTAATTAAGTATAACAATGTTCAGTTACCTGGCGGCGTTACTCTTAATGGAAGAGAACTATATACAGACGCATTAGCAGAAATTGAGAAAATCGAAAGCGAAGTTCTCAGTAAGTATGCAATTCCACCAATGGATATGATCGGATAAAATGCCTACAAGTCCCTATTTCCCAACATACTACTCAGGTCACAGTGGCGAACAAAGTCTCGTTCAGGATCTTGTGGATGAGCAAATCAAACTGTTTGGTACAGATATATACTATATCCCTAGAGTCGTCCTAAAAGATAGCACGTTAGATGAAGTAAGATACTCCAAGTATCAAGAGCAATTTCAAGTTGAAATGCTTCTACAAAACGTGACTGGATTTGCTGATGGCGCAGAATTTGTCAGTAAGTTTGGTCTTCGCATTACTGACGAGGTTACTTTTCGCATCTCTACAAGACGTTGGGATGAAGTAGTAGCAGCAGAAAACCCTACGCTTGCCTATGATGGCAGACCTAACGAGGGAGATCTACTTTACTTCCCACTAACAGAAGACATTTACGAAATTAAATTTGTAGAAAAAGAATCGCCATTCTTCCAGTTTGGCAAGATTCAATTCTACACACTCACTGCAGAACTCTACGAGCTTGGCAGCGATTCCTTCGATACTGGCGTTGAGGAGATTGATGATATCGAACTAGAGTTTGGTTCTGCCATCAAACTTGTCATGGATCCTGGTGGATCTGGTGACTTCACAGTTGGTGAAGAAGTTGTTGGTGATGAGTTCCTTGCTAAAGCAACAGCAACAACAGACGGTGATGCTGTAGATAGCATTACGATTACTGATAGTGGATTGCATTACAATTCCTCGTTACCACCTACAG
>Ga0209557_1000112_pt1 | contig 54046 bp, 45 predicted proteins | sample SaaInlV_120m_DNA_4_FD_184672 | JGI IMG/M metagenome (GOLD analysis project Ga0209557, IMG submission 184672) | Marine microbial communities from expanding oxygen minimum zones in the Saanich Inlet - Saanich Inlet SI074_LV_10m_DNA (SPAdes) (version 2) | ecosystem: Environmental > Aquatic > Marine... | reverse complement strand
GAAGCGCCGGCGGCAGATCAAGAGTCCGAAGAGGAAGACGAAGATAACCGAGGCAACGCCTAAGCTATCTTATTTTTAGTTCTCTATTCTTTGGAATAAAAAAACCCCGCGATTGCGGGGTTTTTTTATGTCTGATGATATTGGCGACTAAGGGTTAGGGTTCTCCTCACGAATAAGATGCCCTTTGTCATTCCAGTTGTAGCGAATGCGCATCCCGTCTTCATCAATAAAACCGAGACTCTGTTGGAACTGTAATTGTGGTGGTGTCCCTCTGGGCGCTGTTGCTTCAACTATATAGAGTCGAGCCTCATGTAAATATATTCCGATATAGCTACGGGAGCCATCTGGATTAGTGAGGTTTAGTTGATGGCCAGGAACACGCTCGATATGGTGCCAGGCGTCATAGTCGACAGTGCTTCCTCTGTTGCGAAATTGAGTTGCTGCGTAAGCGACCGATGCAACTACGTCAATCTGCCAGTAAATATAACTTGCCAGGCTATCAGCCTCGGTCGTATTTGACCGTGACTGGTGTATATTTTCCGAATCAGTGTAGTCAATTACGGTAACGGTGTAGCTTCTGTCACCAATGGAGGAGCTGTAAACCCGCCCTGGGAAAACCGCGCCATACTCTGAAGGGTAGGATATTTCGCTTATCCCCGGCTGCCCTGGAAAATTGATATTAAAAAAGTCTTCCTGGCTCGTATATTCGATCCAGCTTTGGGCGGAAAGAGATCCGCTCATCAGCAGGGCACCAAGTAAGCAGAAGTGTGTGAAGCTCAGGTTGGTTAGCTTAGACATGTTGTTATCCTCTAGTGGGAGCGGGACTAATCCCACTCCTTCTCTTCACCGCCCGGAGGAGTGACAAAGCCCAAAAGGCAGCCGTTAGAACCGTCTCGAAGCTGGTGGCATCGAACCTTTATTTGATCGCCGGCTTGAACACTGTCTGAAGCCCAGCCGTCGTTTATAAGTTGTGACGGACTGGCACCTTCGAGAGACCAGGTTTCGACCTCTCCTTGTTCGTTTTCGACGTCTAGGTATATCCAGGTATGCGGGTTCATCCAATGCAATTCATTCACCTCGCCTTCCAAATTTATGTACTCCGTCATTTGGTAATTACCGTGAGAATGATGTGCGAACGCTGAAGATAGCCAGAAACTGGCTAGAAAGAACCCAATAAAATAGGTTATTGAAGACCTCTGGATCATATTTCCCCCAAAATCGATCGATTTAGAACACTAAGTATTCCATAGAAAAGTCCATTGTCCTAGATAGTTTTGTTAAGTTGCGGCTAATTTGAGCGGGACCTTATCTCCGCGCGACGCATCGGCATGCCGTCAATAAGCGCGAATAATTCGGATAAATTCAGACGGTTTGATGCGTCTTTTACGCCACCATCTTTACCAATCAGCACCATCCTTGTAGTTTCGTTTTCGAAATACCGACTTTGAATTTCGTCGACCAACTTTTCAGATATCGAGGCCGCTAGATTGCTTCTATAGGAGCTTCCCCAGAGCGCTATCCAGACGATATCCCTATCGACAATTTCGGCTTTTGATTCTCCTAGCCTATATATCCATTCCTCTGAAGCCTCGCCCGCAGATATTAAAATTATTCTGTTTTTCCACTGCAGGTCTTTAATGCTTTCGATGGTAACTTCCTCCGGCCAGGCTAAGCTTGTAAAGACTAATAGCAAAAAGAGTGGAGCCTGGCGCATGTATATGTCCGGGAAAATAGATTGACTAGTCTAAACCCAGAATTTGGCATCAAATAGAACTGATACAGGATATTAAGAATAAGAGGGCTATCCTTGATTTGGCGGAACGCGCCTCAGTCTGCTCGACAAAGCTGTGTGGGTTTGTCGAGCACCGAAGTTGTATTCTTAATATGGCAGATGCTAGCCCGGCGTGTGGGCCTCATCGGGGAAAGAGCCGTTCTTAACCGCTGTGGCATAGGCCGCTAGCGCTTCCTGAATAGAGCCATTGTTCGAATGCAAAAAGTTATTGGCAAAGCGTGGGATGTATCCACTCACGCCCAGCAAGTCATAGCAAACCAGTACCTGTGCATCCGTTTGATTGCCCGCACCTATCCCAATAACGGGCACCTTCAATTTCTGCGTAATTTGACCGGCGAGCTGGGCCGGAACCATTTCCAAAAGCATCAGATCTGCTCCGGCCTCTTCAAGCAGCTTTGTTTCCGCCAGCATTTTCTTTGCTTCAGTTTTTGTTTTGCCGTGCAGTCGGTAACCGCCGATCTTGTTCACTGACTGAGGCAGTAAACCCATATGTGCACAGACAGGTATGCCGCGTTCAGTAAGCAGTGCAATGGTCCCAGCAACCCAGGCGCCACCTTCCATCTTTACCATGTGTGCGCCGGATTGCATAAGTGCGGCCGCGTTATCGAAGGCCAATTCTGGCGATGAGTAGGACATAAAGGGCATATCAGCGACGATTAACGCTCTATTTACGCCCTTTGCCACGCAACTGGTGTGGTAACACATATCTTCAATAGTGACGGGAAGGGTAGAGTCTTGGCCCTGTACGACGTTACCTAAGGAATCTCCCACTAAGAGGCATTCGATTCCGGCTTCCTCTGAAAGACGGGCGAAGGTTGCATCATAGGACGTAATCATGGCGAACTTTTCCCCTTTGCTTTTTCCAAGCTTTAGGGAGCGAACGGTGACTTTTTTACTTAGACTCATAGGTCATTCCAAAATGGTTCTACAGGCGTTGTAATTACTTAGTTACCTATTTTCCAGACAAGGGATTGTAATAGTGTGTGCCCGTCTTAAGGGTCAAGATATAGCGCACCAAGTCTGCGTAGTGTTGCTGATTGGTGGCGAAATTGACATCGGTTGTGTTGACGATTAGCAGCGGGCTTTCTTCGTAGAAATGAAAATAAGCGGCGTAGGCGTCATTTAGCCGAGCCAGGTAATCCGGTTCGATATAGCGCTCAGAATTGAGCCCACGCTTACGAATACGCTGCTTCAATACCTCAGTAGGAGCCTGCAGGTATATCACCAAATCGGGCTTAGGGGCGTCCAGCGTAAGTTGCTCGTACACCATCTGGTAAAGACGTAACTCGTCATCATCCAGTGTCACCTGGGCGAATATCGGATCTTTTTCCAACAGAAAGTCTGCGACCCGCACCGGGTGGAACATATCCCGTTGTTTTATCTCTTCCAGTTGCCGAGTTCGCTGAAACAAGAAGTAAAGCTGAGCGGGCAGGGCGTTGGCCTTGGGGTCCGAATAGAAGCGTTCGAGAAAAGGGTTGTCCTCTGGCATCTCCAGAAGCGTTTCGTAGTCAAAGGTCTTCGCCAGATTACGCGCCAGCGTGGTTTTACCCACACCAATAGCGCCTTCTACGGCGATGTAGTTAGGCAGTTGGTGTTCGTCTGGGTTAATTCCCAGTGTTTCGAAGTCCAGTTCCACGGCGCGTTCAGTTATGGGTTCTATCTAATGAGTTTATGGTGCAAGTGTATCTTTTTTGGCCGACAGATATGGAAGGAAATTTTCTATAGCAAGCTGATTTCAGGCTTATCCAAACGAGCCTTAAGTTCCGATGTCTTACCCAAGCCCGGTAACTCAAGGTTTTTGTCGAGATCGTCGAGCGGATAAAGCACAAAAGCGCGTTCCTGAATTCCAGGGTGGGGAATTTTCAGGTTTTCTTCGTCAATTTCAAGGTCGTCAAAAATTAGAATATCGATGTCTATAAGGCGTGGCCCCCAGCGGACGGATTCTTCGCGGCCCATTTCTGCTTCTATGGATTTACAGGTCATTAGAAGCTCGTGCGGTGTCATGGAGCAATAGACCTCAATCACGGCGTTAACGAAGTCTGGCTGTTCGACTTCCCCAAAGGGTGGCGTTTGATAGAGCGGTGACAGCTGTGCGGCCTCGCATTCTGTTCGTTCGCGCACGAGGTCGACGGCTTTCAGAATATTGCGCTTGGGTTCTCCCAAGTTGCTACCTAAACCAAGAAAAACTCGGTGGTTCACGAATTTCCGGATTCCTTATTTCCAGAATCATTGTTTCCAGATTCAGCGCGGTTTCGGTTTGGTCGTCGGCGTCTTCTGCGGTTTTTCCCACCAGCTTTTGAATTCGAGAATTCCTTTTTCGAAACGGGATTAGTTTTTTGGTACTCAGTCCACCAGTGTCCCAAGTTTTCAGTGTCTTCCCCCGACTCCTCTCTTAGCAGTAAAAAGTCATAGGCGGCTCTAAAACGGGGGTGATCAGCTGTTCGCGCAGCACGTTTAGCCGTGGTGCGTGGTAAGAGGGTTTGCAGCTTCCAGACTTCCATAATGGGAAGGGTGAAGCGTTTGGGAATCGTGATGCGAGGCAACTGCCGCTCCATGGTCATTCGGCCCGCTGCTTCCATTGCCTCGAAGGGGGACATCCCACCCTGAGTAAACTCCTCATAAGCTAATTTCGTCGGTGGCCACAATATTGCAGCGTAGAGGAAAAAAGGCGCTACACCCTTATCTTGCTGAATACGATCAACGGTGTTTCTCATTGCCAGTTCAACGAAACGAGCGGTGCCGGCATCAATTTCTATGGCTTCGGCACTGGCTGGGAAAAGCTGATCAAATAACCGGGTTTCCACCAGCATGTTGTACGCGACGTCAGCGTGCGCCGTCATCAGTACCTTAATGACCTCGTCGAAAAGCCGTGCAGGGGATACTTCAGAAAGCATATGACGGTTGATCGACAACGCGTCCTGGCTTTCCTCGTCGAGTTCGAGATCTAGTTTGGATTCAAAGCGAATGGCGCGAAGCATTCGGACCGGATCTTCCTTGAATCGCTCATAGGGGTCACCAATGGTTTGGAGTATTCCATCTTTCAAGTCGGCAAAGCCGTTGCACATGTCATATAGGGTTTCATTGCTGGGGTCGAAGTAGAATGCGTTGCAGGTGAAATCTCTGCGCATTGCGTCTTCTTCCAAGCTGCCGTAGACATTGTCTCGCACCAGCATGCCGCTATCACTCTGTTTGCCGTGGCGATCTTTGCCTTGGGTGTGATGCGCTCTAAAGGTTGTTACTTCAATGAGCTCTCGACCTTGGCGAACGTGAACAATACGAAAGCGTCGTCCGATGATGCGCGCTCGAGAAAATAGTCGTACTACCTGTTCTGGCGTTGCGCTGGTAGCAACGTCGAAGTCCTTGGGATTAATTCCGGATAGCAGGTCTCTAATACAGCCACCGACCATATAGGCTTGATGGCCCTTGCTTTGCAGGCGCTCACAAATATCTCGAGCGGCCTTGGATGTCTGCTCAAGCTGAATTTTGTGGTCGCGTTTAGCTATTTGTTTGGATTTACCAGGTGTCTTTTTGAATATTTTTTTAAGCACCAGTTGTCCCGAGGTTTGACCGTCCGAATAAGATGCCTAGCATACCCTAATTGATTGTTTTTTAGGCACTTTATCGAGACGCCAATTGCGGCTGGCCATATCCATAAGCTCCGCCGCGCTGCGCTTTGGCGCTGAGTGCGGAATTTCCTGCCCAAGATATTCCAAAGCGCTAATAATATTGGCTGTGGCTAATTCATCTTCAACTGCAGGAGCTTTGCTTTGTTTGCTCAGCTTGGCGTCTTCAGCATCTGTCGCCACGGCAAAGTGAGCATATTGCGGCACATTCTTTCCCAGAGCCTGTAAAAGCATTATTTGACGGGCTGTGGAGTCAAATAGGTCGTAACCGCGAATTACATGGGTTATGCCCTGCTGCCAGTCGTCAATGGCGACGGCAAGCTGATAGCTAAATAAATCATCTCGACGCAGGACAATAAAATCGCCCTGAATCGCCGCCTTGTCGAACTGGGCAGGGCCTTGAATTAAATCCTGCCAGCAGGCCGCTTCATCGACTATAAAGCGAATGGCGTGTTCTTCGCTTTCAGCCGGCGGTGCATTCTGGCATCGGCCATCATAGGATCCACCCATTTCGGCGAGATCAGCCCGAGAACAGCTGCAAGGATAGGTGCGACCGAGCTCGGTCAACTCTTTGAGAGCATCAGAATAATAGGCGTAATGATTGCTCTGATATTCCACGCTGCCGTCCCAAACCAAACCATGTTGCTCCAGCGAGGTTAGTATGGATCGTGCGGAGTCAGGAAATACCCTTGGCGGATCGATATCTTCGATGCGGACTAGCCATTCGCCGTTGTTCGCACGAGCGTCGAGCCAGCTAGCTACGGCCGCAACTAGAGAACCAAAATGAAGAGGGCCAGTAGGGGATGGGGCAAAACGACCGCGGTAAATTTGAGTCATACCAGCGGAACAATGCCGACACCCTTAAGAGCAAGGAGTGCCGGGATTATTGTATTAGGCAGTGGTTTGTTTCTCGCGAATTTCATCGAGAGTTTTACAGTCGATGCAAAGTGTTGCGGTTGGGCGAGCTTCGAGGCGGCGAACACCAATTTCCACTCCGCACTGGTCACACCAGCCGTATTCATCGTTTTTAATCAGCTCTAGAGTTTGATCAATTTTCTTGATCAGCTTGCGCTCCCGGTCACGGGTTCGTAGCTCGAGGCTAAATTCTTCTTCCTGTGTAGCGCGATCGGCTGGGTCGGGGAAGTTTGCTGCTTCGTCCTTCATATGGCTCATGGTGCGATCAACTTCTTCCATAAGTTCAGCTTTCCAGGCGTTCAGTATCTCGGTGAAATGAGCACGCTGATCCGTGTTCATATACTCTTCGCCCTTCTTGGTTTTATAGGGCGCTATACCGTGTACTGCTACGTTGGAATCAGTAGCTTTGCTTGCTGCCTTGGCTTTGCTTGGAGTTCTTGCCTTAGGCGCAGCTGCCGCTTTGGGCTTCGCTGCTGCTTTGGGCTTCGCTGCAGTTTTCGCTTTAGGAGCGGCCTTGGGTGCAGCTTTCTTCGCCGTTTTTGCGCCTGCTTTAGCAGTTGATTTTGCAGCAGGTTTCTTAGCGGTTTTAGATGCAGCTTTTGTCGCCATGAATTCTTCTCTCACATTTGGCCTCACTGGCCAAAACTTAGGGTTTAAAAACGAGGCGCGACGTTACCAGAAGAGTGGGTTTAGTTCCATATTTTTATAGTTCAAACTGGGTTAAATCGATCAATCGCACCGGAACATTAGTAGATAGGACAACATGAAACTAGGTACACCTCTCGAAGCCGCAAAACTCCTTAAACGTTATAAGCGTTTCTTTGCGGATATGGAGCTAGAAGATGGCTCGGTAGAAACGGCTCATTGCCCGAATACCGGATCCATGCTGAATTGTCTGGTAGAAGGCTCTCTCTGCTATTTTTCCCGCAGTGATAACCCCAAGCGCAAGCTTAAAACCACGCTGGAGTATGTAACTTGCACCTCCGGAATGCTCGCCTGCATCAATACTCACCGTGCAAACCAGATCGTAAAAGAAGCGCTCTTTACTGGAAAAATCCAAGAGTTGTCTGGGTATTCAGGTATCGCCTCTGAAGTGAAATACGGAGAAGAAAACAGTCGCATTGATTTCAAACTTTCAGAGGAGGGGAGGTCAGACTGTTTTGTTGAAGTGAAGAGTGTGACCCTGGCGGAAGAAAGCCCCGAAGGACTAATTGGTTATTTCCCTGATGCTGTGACGACCCGTGGGCAAAAACATTTGCGAGAACTAATGGCCATGCACAGGGAAGGTTATCGAGCTGTATTGTTATTTTGCGTGCAACATCAGAATATTGAAGTTGTTCGACCTGCAACCCATATCGACCCCGAGTACGGCAGATTGTTATCTGAAGCGGTCAAAGCAGGGGTACAGGTTTTTGCCTATCAAGCCAGGCTAAGCCCGGATTGTCTGGAGATTGAACAGCCCTTGCCACTAGAACTCTAAATAGAACTCTGAATAGAGCTCCCAATAGAGCTCTGAGCTAACTAGTCCATACAGTCCAAATAAAATTCAGATATACCCCGCGATTTTCCGTTCACAATAAGTTCGAGTTTGTGTGATCCGGAATAGTAGGCTCGAGTTGTGATTTTCTTGATAGGGTGTTTTTTCGCTATTTGAATCACTTCGCCTGGGTCCAGGTTGATTTCTTTCCACTTAAATACCTTGGCACTCAATGAACCATTCGCCTTGCGGTGATGAATGGCAAAATCGATGGCTAACCGCTGCGAGCTTGTCGCTTCAGATTTTACCTGAGTGGAGAAAGACAGTGACTCGCCAAGCTTAACCTCGGCAGAGCCCAGCTCGAGTGTTCCAATATCCAATTTGGGATTGGCGGTAAAGCCAAGCAAAGGAAAGACGTCCGCTCTTCCATCCTTAATGAGACTTCGCATGGCGTGACGAACAATCCATTTTGTCTCTGTACTCACAGGTTCAGAATCTTCGCTTGTCCACTTTGTACAGAGCTCAACGGCGGTGTCTGGATTGTCCTTGGAGATATCGTTGATGTTGTTCGCAACCGATCTTCGAACATAGTCGCTAGGATCGTTGTTCAGAGGTTCAAGTAGCGTCAGGATTGGCGTGGGGTCATCGCAGAAAGGTTGCAACCGAATTCCCCAAGGCAGACGAGGACGACTGCCCTCGGAAACCAGGCGGCGAATATGCTCGCTCTCGTCTTCAATCCAATTATCAAATTTGGCAAAGCAGAGTTCAGGATGGCGCAGAATAAACGGGCGAATCGCGAACTCTGAGGAAAATAGATGGGTAAGGTTTTTTAGAGTTTCCAGAGCAATCTCTGGATCATTCAGGCCGTATTCAGCTGAATAGTCAATGAGTGGCCAGGCAGCAAAGCCCTTTAAAGAGTCGTTCGTATCACCAAAGTCCCAGTTTTCAGGAATTTTCGAAAGAATCGCCGCTGCTTCAGGGTAGTTTTTGGGTAAAAACTGATTCAGTACCCCGATTAGGTGCTGCACGCGTTCTTTTAGTTCCAGGGATTCGATGCCTGAATTAGCAGCGAGAGCGAAGGCCTTCGAATCAAAAGTCGACCATGAAGCCTGGAGCCCCTTGGCAATACGATCAATTGCCGCTGCACCCAAACCATCTTTCATTAACATCTGATCTGCCATAAGAGAACCTTATGCAGACTGGCTCTAATCAGCAATATAATTTCTTTCGATTTACTTCCTCGATGAGAGAATTTTTGATTGTTATTGAGAGGGTGGCTGAACAAATCACTAAATAAAGCACGCCGTATTCCATTCGTCACAACTATTTTGCTAGTCTTCTGCCCGGGGGATTGCTAGCAAAACTTTAAAACAAGGCTAATCCATGGATACGGGTTTTTCTCAAGGACAAATAACATGTTTGGTTTGCTGCAATTATTGGCCCTAATTTTTGTGAGCCTTAGTCTAATCGCCTGTGGTGGTGGAGGTGGTGGATCGTCTGGAGGTGGATCTGGAGGAGGATCCGGCGGTGGTGGGGTAAGCCCTCCACAGTCGCCTTTGGAGGGGATCTCAGACAGTTCGGAGTCAGAGTTTATCCAAATTGCAAATCAAATTAGTGAAGCCGCCTACAGCGGCTCTACTTCGCAAGCAAGCGTTGCAGATCAGTCGCTACAGCCAATTATTCGATTGCTGCTTATTCAGGAAGGAGATATTACCGGTGATGTCAGTGGGGCTTTAAGTAAAACTTCCTCAACGGACGTGGTTGAGCAAGGATATAGATTCATTCAAGTTGCGAATAAGATCGACGTCAACGATTCACAACCCTGCGAAAACGTCTCTGGGCAAATAAGCTTATTCGGATCTCTGACCGATCAGGGAACAGGAGCAGTGGAGCTGGAATTTAGCGGCTGTGAATTAGGGGGAGTTGAAGTCGATGGAGAAGGAGCACTTTACTTTCTAGACCCTGATGGCATTGGAGCTATGTTTATTTGGAATGACGTCTCGTTCTCGCTAGCAGGTGAATCCGTCACAGTGAGTGGATTGATGTCTTTCGATCAAGAACGAGTCCAGATGGATATGACTGTCTCCGATGGGGACAGTAATGAACAGTATCGATTGGAAGACTGGGTCTACCAATTCGAAGAATTTCAGTCAGGTAGGCTCTATCACCCCGACTTTGGATATTCTGAAGTAAGCCAGTATAGCTCTAGTCCAATATCGTACGAGATTGAAGGCGCTGGAGCCTATAGAGGATTTTTGATTGATGATGGAGAATTTTGGATTTATGCGTCCGACGAAGATAGCGACGGCATAGTTGATGGTGTTGCTTTTAACCGATACGAAGAAATTATCGCAGCTGATTTTCAGACGTCTGAGCTAAGTCCGTCAAGCCAGTTCGAGTTTCCTCCAGAATATGATGATCAATTTTCGGATCTTGATCGAAACCAACTCACTATTCAGATTACAGACAATAGTGGCTCTCCTGTAGGGAGTGAGTTGATTCAAAATGAGTTCCCAGAAATCGTTTCCGGAGACACAGTTGAAGTGCTCGAGAATCAGTTGGCAACAGGGTTTCTTGTTCGTGCCTATGACCCTGATGGCGATTCATTGATCTTTAGCATAGAGGGTGGTGCGGACGAGTCAAACTTTGGTATTAATGAACTAACGGGTGCGGTGAAATTTGCTGTTGCTCCTGATTTTGAGCAGCCTGCCGACGCTGATCAAAACAATACGTATGAAGTAGTTGTCAGGGTGTCTGAAGACCAGGGTGGATCGGACGAGCAGACGCTGCTTGTAAGCGTCCTCGATGTGGCGGCAAATGCTGTTCCAGAGGCGGTGGTCAGTTTCCCCATTGAGGGAGTCAATCTGGGAGGCTCCGAAGTGCAAACCATCGTCAGGGGGAAAGTCACCTTAAGCGACGGAATAGAAACTAACTCCTTATCTGTTAACGGAGAAATGGTTACCTTTGATACTGTCGACCCTCTGAAGTGGAGTGTGACAGTCCCTGTTGAGTTCGGAGAAAATGATCTTGATCTGGAACTGATCCCGAGCAGCGGTCCGGTTCAAGACCCTTCCATTACCATCCAAAATACCAGAAACATTCGTAGCTATGACGTGGAATTTGATTCAGCCAATAATAGGCTTTTTCTCGTTAATACTTGGCTCGAGGTAGGGGCAGCCCAAACTTCAGCTGCGTTGTTTGCATTCGATCTGGATACTAGCCGATTCTCTCTGATCTCGGGACCATCCACTGGTACCGGCCAAGGTTTCGTTGGTCCCCATGGTGTGGCTTATGACTCAATCTAGAACCGCGTGTTGCTTATGGACGGCAGCCAAAATGCTTTATTTTCCGTAGATTTGGCCAGCGGCGATCGAGTAATTGTTTCTCAGCCGGAATCAGACCCAGAACCCCTTACAAACCCTCGAGATCTGCAGTTTGACAGTGCTAATGACCGCGTTTTAGTCACCGATGAAAATCGTGATGCTCTTTATGCAATAGATTTGTCTGACGGAGAACGAACCAAGATCGCGGATTTAAATATCCCCAAGCACTTTGCACTGGATACGGTTAACAATCGTGTATTGGTTGCCAGTTTCGTAAATCTTGTGGCTGTTGATCTGACATCTGGCGACTTGACTACAATTTCTGGATCCGGCGTAGGATCTGGAGAAAACTTTAATGATCCTTGGGGTGTTGTCCTTGATGACACAAACAACCGTGTATTGGTTTCAGATTATGGGTTGGATGCGATTTTGGCTATCGACCTCGCTACTGGAGATAGAACAGTTATTTCTAATGATCAAATTGGTAGCGGTGACCTGATTGGTACACCTACAGACATCGCCCTAGATGAAGCTGGAAATCGAGTGTTTGTGGCTGATATATCCAATGATGTGGTAATTGGCGTGGATCTAGCGAGTGGCAACCGCTCGACTGTCGCCGATGCTGGAGGTTCTGGATCAGGTACAGAGCTGAATGCCCCTGTGGATATGGGTTATGACAGCGGAAACCAGAAACTATTTGTTGTGGATGAAGGCATCAATTCTGTTGTGTCCCTAAATCTGTCCGATGGCGCAAGGTCTGTGCTTACGGATGCTGATACCGGGGCCGGACCACTTCTAAATCAGCCATACGGCATAGCCCTGGATCTAGATGAGGGCCGGATAATCGTGTCTGATGGGGGAAGTGGGGGTTTGATATCCGTCGATACGCTTACCGGTAATCGAACTCAAGTCGCCACAGATATCCCATCCAATGATGACGGAGTATCCGATCTACGTGGCATCGCTTTAGATAGGGCATCGAATAGAGTATTTGTTGCTGACGAGGGATTGAGTGAAATTCTTGAGGTAGATCTTCTTTCTGGCACTACAACCGTCTTTGCCAATGAGCAGGTAGGGCGCGGCCCAAATTTGGGATCCCCAAATAATCTGGTCTTGGACTTGGATCAGAATAGATTGTTAGTTATGAATAGCAGTGTTCGTAGCGGGGTAATGGCCATTGATCTTGATTCCGGAATTCGGAGAGTGTTGTCCTCAAATGAAGTTGGTTTTGGGGTCAGTGGAAACGATGGTCGTGATTTAGCTCTAGATCGGGCTAATAATCGAATATTGGTCGTTGATCGCAACGCGCATCTTTACAGCTTGAACCTAGAAAGTGGGGCCCGAGAATATCTTAGTAATAGTCGCTCATCTGAGGATGCAGTCGGATCAGGTCCGGCCATTGGGGAACCTATAGCTATTGCAGCAGACTTGGAAAATGATCGCGCCTTTATTCTTGACCGAGTATATCGCTCAATAATTTTGGTGGACCTGCCCACGGGCTCGCGTGGAACTTTGTCCAGATAATCGGGATTTTTAGTCCAATACAGGCCTTAACCAGCGCTCCAAATCTTCTTCGATGATGCCCTTGCGTTCAGCCAAGCTTGTCAGCTGATCTCTACCTATCTTGCCGGTACCAAAGTATCTGGATTCCGGATGGGAGAAGTACCAGCCACTTACTGCCGAGGCGGGAGTCATGGCGAAGTTTTCCGTCAATGAGCAACCCAGAGCATTTTCGGCATCAAGCAAGTCAAAGAGTGTTCTCTTCTCCGTGTGATCTGGGCAGGCGGGGTAGCCGGGAGCGGGTCTAATGCCCTGGTATTTTTCAGCAATTAGTTCTTCATTGCTCAGGGACTCTTCTGATTGGTAACCCCATAGCTCGGTTCGAATGCGCTTGTGCAAATATTCAGCCAAAGATTCCGCAAAACGGTCGGCAATGGCTTTCACCATAATGGCTTTGTAATCGTCGTGTTCAGCTTCGTATTTGGCTGCGAGCTCGTCAGCGCCTTCAATGCAGACTACAAAGCCGCCTAGATAGTCTTCTAAGCCGGTTTCTTTAGGCGCAACAAAGTCCGCCAGACTCTGGTATTTCTTTTCGGCATTTTTGTCTTGCTGCTGACGAATATGGTGCAGCAAAGCGAGCTTTTCAGAGCGAGATTCGTCGGAATAGAGCTGCAGGTCATCATCATTGACCTGATTGGCTGGCCAAATGCCATAGATCGCCTTTGGCCTAAGCAGTTTTTGCTCTACCAAGTCTTTCAGCATTTCCTGGGCGTCGTTAAAGAGATTAGTTGCTGCTTCACCTACAACCTTGTCTTCGAGAATGCGCGGATATTTTCCCGCTAGCTCCCAGGTGATAAAGAAGGGTGTCCAGTCGATGGTGCCAACCAAATCCGTCAGTTCGATGTTGTCGAGCTGATGCACTCCCAGGTTATTTGGCTTCGGCGGTGAGTAACTGTCCCAATCGAGTTGAGGCTTTTGTTCGACTGCTTTTTCGTAGGCAAGCAAAGGGGTTTTGCGTCGGTTAGCTACGCGCTCTCGTACTTTGACGTATTCGTTTTGAATATCTAGAACAAAAGCGTCGCGCTGATCTTTGCTAAGCAGGCGCGAGGCCACGCCAACGGCTCTAGAGGCGTCGGGAACATAAACTACCTGATTGCGCTTGTATTCAGGGGCAATCTTTACTGCCGTATGGGCCTTCGAAGTTGTGGCCCCACCAATTAACAGTGGAACCTCGTAGCCCTGTCGCTCCATCTCGTTGGAGATATTGACCATTTCGTCCAGTGAAGGGGTGATTAATCCGCTTAAGCCAATAATGTCGGCTTTGGTGGCTTTGGCTTCTGACAAAATCTTTTCCGCAGGAACCATCACGCCAAGATCGATTACCTCGTAGTTATTGCACTGCAGCACAACGCCGACAATATTTTTGCCGATATCGTGTACATCGCCTTTTACGGTGGCTAGCAAGATTTTGCCGTTAGTTTCGCCGGGCTTTTTCTCTGCCTCGATATAGGGCTCCAGGTGCGCCACAGCCTGCTTCATTACACGGGCGGATTTAACCACCTGAGGCAGAAACATCTTTCCAGCGCCAAAGAGATCACCAACGACATTCATGCCGTCCATCAAGGGCCCTTCGATAACATCGATAGGTTTTTCTGCTTGCTGACGCGCCTCTTCGGTGTCCTCAACAATAAATGCCGCGTTACCCTTTACCAGCGCATGAGATAGTCGTTCAGAGATGGGCAGTTCGCGCCAGCTGAGGTCTTCGGTTGTTACCTGGCCTTTGCCGTCGCCGCGGAATTTTTCGGCGATTTCGACCAAATGGTCGGTTCCTAGCTTGCCCTTATTAAGAATGACATCTTCAACCGCTTCACGAAGTTCTTCTGGAAGTTCGTCGTAAACCGCCAACTGGGACGCATTAACGATGCCCATATTCAGGCCGACTTTAATGGCGTGGAACAGAAAGACTGAATGAATAGCTTCCCTGACCGGGTTATTGCCACGGAAGGAGAAGGAGACGTTTGAAATGCCACCAGAAATACCCACGCCCGGCAGGTTGTCCCTGATCCAGCGCGCACCTTCGATAAAGTCGGTGCCGTAGCCGTTATGTTCTTCGATTCCAGTGGCAACCGCAAAGACATTGGGGTCAAAAATAATATCTCGCGGATCAAAATCCAGCTCACTTCTAAGAAGCTTGTAAGCGCGTTGGCAAATCTCTTTGCGTCGTTCCAGATTGTCGGCTTGGCCGTCCTCGTCAAATGCCATTACAACAATGGCGGCGCCATAACGTTGACAGAGTTTTGCCTGGCGCAGGAAGGCTTCCTCACCTTCTTTAAGAGAAAGTGAATTTACTACCGGTTTGCCCTGAATACATTTAAGCCCGGCTTCGATAATGGACCACTTTGAAGAATCCACCATAAAGGGCACTTTGGCGATATCAGGCTCTGCCGCAATCAGATTGAGGAAGCGCACCATGGCAGCCTCGCTGTCGAGCATGGCCTCATCCATATTGATGTCGATAATCTGCGCACCGTTTTCGACCTGTTGCAGCGCAACAGAAATCGCCTGGTCGTAGTCTTCATCAATAATCAGGCGCTTGAATATCGCCGAACCGGTGACATTGCAGCGCTCGCCGATATTTACAAAGAGTGAATCGGAAGAGATATTAAATGGCTCACTACCGGATAAGCGGCATGCGGCCATGGGTTCAACTGGAACACGTGGTTGGCATTCCGCAACCGCCTCAGCAATAGCTTTGATGTGATCAGGGCTAGTTCCGCAGCACCCGCCAATGATATTGAGGAACCCGGATTCGGCGAATTCCTTAATAATTGCCGCCATCTCTTCAGCTGTCTGGTCGTATTCGCCAAACTCATTGGGTAATCCTGCATTGGGGTGAGCACTAACAGATGTTTCCGCGATGCGGGATAGCTCAGCCACGTAGGGGCGCAATTGCTCGGCTCCCAATGCGCAATTTAAACCAATAGAGACCGGCTTGGCGTGGCGCACCGAGTTCCAGAAAGCTTCGGTAGTTTGTCCAGTAAGAGTGCGTCCGCTGGCATCTGTGATGGTGCCAGAGATGGCGATAGGCAATCGGGTTCCCGCACTATCAAAGGCTTCTTCGCAGGCGAAGATTGCCGCTTTTGCGTTCAGGGTATCGAAAACTGTTTCGATCATAATTAGATCGACATCGCCTTCAATAAGTGCCTCTGCGGCTTCTTTATAGTCGCGAACCAATTCGTCAAAGCTGATTTTTCTCGCGCCTGGATCATTTACGTCTGGCGAGATAGAAGCGGTGACATTGGTTGGGCCGAGAATACCCGCGACATAGCGTGGTTTTTCAGGCGTCTTGGCGCTGTACTCGTCCGCTGCTTCGCGAGCCAGTTTTGCTCCAGCCAAGTTCAAATCGCGCACGGCGGATTCCAAACCATAATCAGCTTGGGCAATCGCAGTAGAGCTAAAGGTATTGGTTTCGAGTATGTCCGCCCCAGCCTCCAAATAGGCGGCATGAATCTCTCGAATTACATCGGGACGAGTAATAGAAAGCAGATCGCTATTTCCTTTTAAGCTGCTCGGATGCTCAGCAAAGGGGCCAGATCGATAGTCTGATTCTTCAAGCTTGTAGCGCTGAATCATAGTTCCCATAGCGCCATCCAGTATCAGGATACGCTCGGACAATTGCTCAGAAATAGCGGGTCGTTTTGTGCTCATAAAACAATATCAAAATATTTCAATATAGATTTTGGGCGGATTCTAACAGACTGATTCACAAAAAGGCTAATAGCTAAGGTTAACCAGTATGAATTTAGCGAGGAATATTGGTAAGGGTAGAGATTTTTGGGGAGGATTAATGTCAAGATTGAATCAGATAGAACGAAAGACTGTCTGCGCGACTGAAATGGAAAAGTATTGGTCACATGAAACGACATTTGTTAATTAGCCTCACAGTTCTGCTGATTTCCTGCGGCGGCGGGTCAGAGGGCGGTGCTGGTGGTGGAAGTGATACCACGGCGCCCACCGGCTATTCGGTTGGTTCACTAACAAACCCGGTAGATATCGATTCACAGACTAATGTTAGCTTTTCTCTCTCAGGTGCCGAAGTGGGCGCGAGCTACCGCTATACCTTTACTGACGAACAAAATGCTCAGGTTTCAGGAACTGGAGAGGTGAGCACTGCTGAGCAAGCCATTAATGGAATTGATATCAGTGAATTAGTGGATGGCGCTATCCGGTTGCAGCTGACTTTGACCGACAATTCAAACAATATCGGTTCGATTGTGGAAACAACGACAACCAAAGACGCGCAGCCCGAGATATCAAGTATCCGTATTTCTGGCCAAATAACCTTTGATCGAGTTCCCTACAATAGCGATGGTATTGGCTTGGATTACGCGGCAATAAGTGCCCAACCAGCAAAGGAAGTTTCCCTGCGCATTAGGGATGCTGAAGACGAGGTTATAGCTACAACGAAGACAGATGCCAACGGCAACTATCAGGTCAGTGTGCCAGCTAATTCCGAGGCTCGGGTTGAAGTTCTGGCCGAACTATTTGAGGCTGATCCAAGTTTAAACTGGCTAACCCGAGTAGTAGATGACAGCAGTGGCAATGCCCTCTACGTACTGCAAGGTTCACTTGTTGAGACTGCTGAAGCAGATCAAACGAGAAATTTGCACGCATCCTCTGGCTGGGATGGTGCTGAATATTCTGGGGATCGATCTGCAGCGCCTTTTGCCATATTGGACAGCATTTATAAAATCTATGATCGAATGCGAGACGAAAATTTGGCACTTTCCATGCCCGAGCTGGAAATTCGCTGGAGCGGTAATAACTCAAACGGATCTTTCTATCGAAGCGGCGGAAGCGACTATATTGAAATTGCGGGTGCTGAAGATCTGGATACAGATGAGTACGACCAGCATGTCATTGTGCACGAGTGGCTGCATTACTATGAAGATCAGGTTTCCCGTGGCGATACAATTGGGGGATCGCACAGCATAAATGATCGGCTGGAACCTCGGACGGCTTATTCCGAAGGGCGAGGAAATGCATGGTCTGCCATTATTCTCAATGACCCAATATACAAGGATGCACTGGGTGCGGGACAGCAAAGTGGTTTTGACCTAAACCTAGAAAGCGAATCCACATCAAATTCGGGTTGGTACATCGAACGATCTGTCCAAGAGATAATTTACGATCTAGTCGACGAAAATAATGAGGGCGTCGATACTATGGCGCTCTCCGTCGCAGACCTCATTTCCGTTTGGCAATCTTCGGATTACATTAATCAAAACAGTCTAACGACGATCTTTTCGTTTCGTGAAGTGCTAGAGGAATTTTTTCCTCCTTCTGCCACAGCGATCACTGCTCTTATGCAAAATGAGAACATCTTGGGTACGGGAATATATGGCACAGGAGAAACTAATGACGGCGGCCGAACCTATGGGCTGCCCCTGTATCACAACCTGAACGTTGGCTCGGCACCCTTTGAGATTTGTAGTGATAATCAGGTGGGCGAGTACAACAGGTTGGAAAATCGTCAGTTTTTGCGATTTAGCGTTAATACAGATGCGGAATATCGTATCGAAATGAGTCGCGATGCAGGGAACACCAATTACGATGCCGATGTGGAGACAGACCCAGATTTTGTGATCTATCTTCAAGGTGCGACGGTTACGAACTATGATGCTGGTGAGGGAAGTTCATCTGATGTAGACAGCGAAATCTTGGTTCACAGTCTGGCTGCCGGTGATTATGTGATGGAAGCCTTCGACTGGTTCAATACTGATGAAAGCGGGGCAACCGGAGGACTCAGTTGCTTCGATGTTTCCATTCTCTCGAATTAGAGGTGCTTAAATGCGAATTTTAATTTTAGTTTTTACCATCTACGCTCTAGTTGCTTGCAGTGGCTCCGAGGAACCTGAGGATTCCGTTGAAGCGGTGCGGGAGGGCATTGAGGGAGGAAAGGTGCTTGCCGCATCGGAAACGACTAAAACTGGTGCTGCTGTTATGTTTGCGTCTGATTTTGCCGGCCCTCTGTCTGTGGGGGAAATGGCGTCAATGGTGATTCATTTGCGGCCCGAGTATGAGTCCGGGCAAATTCAGGTTAATGTTCAGGGGCAGGATGGCCTGACGGTTGTTGGGGAAACTCAGTTCTCAGAGAGGTTCTCTGGTGACTACCAATTCACCCATGAGTTGATGGTCGGCGCTGATCGGGCAGGTGAGTATTATTTGGGGGTTGTTGCTAACGTGATAACTGATAGTGGCGAAGAGACCGCGCGGGCATTCTCCGAAACGGTTCTTGTGGTTGAACCTCTTGCCGCTTTGGCTGAAAAGGCAACTGAATCGGTTAAAAATACTGTGGAGTCGGTCACCGATGAAGCTTTTCAAGAAAGTGAAGTGTTAGAAAGCTTTGTACCTGCGGTTGAAGAGATTATTGCTCGCTAAGGCTCAATTCTCAGGTTACTGCGACTTTCTTATCGAACAGCTCAGGAAAACCTTGAGCCTGATTTTCTGATCCACTAGAATACCCGACCAAATTACTCGGGTATTTATATGTCTATCGTTTCCATCACTGAATCAGCGCGCGAATATCTCGGCGACTTGCTGGCGAAGCAGGATACAGACGGCATTTCTGTGCGTATGTTTGTCCTGAATCCCGGAACTCCTGAGGCTGAAACCTGCCTTTCTTATTGCCGGCCCGGTGAGGAAAAGGAAGAAGACGAGTTCGAGGACTTGCCTGAATTTCGTGTCTACTATGAAAAGCGTAGCGTGTCCTTTTTGGAAGATGCGACGGTGGACTATTCTGCGGATCAAATGGGTGGTCAACTTACTATTCGAGCGCCTAATTCTCGTACGCCACGAATATCTGAAGATAGTCCCTTGGAAGACAAAGTGAATTACGTTCTCTGGAACGACATAAACCCTGGGCTAGCCTCGCACGGTGGTGAGGTATCACTTATTGAGATTGAAGAAGGAAATATTGCGGTATTGAAGTTTGGTGGCGGTTGTCAGGGTTGCAGCATGCTGGACGTCACCTTGCGTGACGGTGTTCAAGCGACATTGTTGGAGAAACTTCCCGAATTAAAAGATGTTCGAGATATCACGGACCATTCGGATACCTCAAACGCCTATTACTCATAGGTCTTGAGGGAGGTTATCTTCGCTAGAAGGGGTCTGAGCCTTCGAAGAGTTCAGATTCAAGCGTAGCAAGGGGGTCATTCATAGAATTGCTCATCTCTTCAAATGGTCCGTCTTCCCGGCTTACCTCATATGATGCACTCCAGTCTTCGGGCGCTGCAGCGGACTCTACCGACATCTGCCGCCAGCCTTCCATATCAACTTCGCTCAGCTCGCCATCCACATACTGAATTTCAATTGTGCGTTCGTGGTCATCGAAGGCGACGACTTCAAAGTGCTGGTTGAGCTGCAGGTCTATATACCACCCACCAATTTCCGGTGCTCTAAAAGCCATTGAACTTCTCCCTAAAGGATTTCTTTCATCATCAAACCATTACAATGTGCGGTCAATTGCCATCGCTCTATCCGTTGTTTTAGATCAACATGAGGGGCGGTTTTTGCAAGTCATTGAATTGCCGATGGAATAGAGTCTGCTATTGATCGGCTTTAGAGGCTTTTAGTGCAACAATGGATAAAGAAGCTATCCTTAAGACAAAAATTATCTAATGAAAACCAGCTAAATGACGACGAATCAGAACAGCGGAAGACTAATTATTGACTTCGCCGCAACGCGGTTGGATGCCAGTGACATCGAATTACTGGGGCAACCAGAGGTGGGTGGCGCTATTCTGTTTTCGCGAAATTATGAAAATCGGCGCCAATTGAAAGAACTGGTTGGAGAAATTCGCGCGGTTAAATCTGATGCCCTGATCTGCGTTGACCAAGAAGGTGGCCGGGTGCAGCGATTTAAAGAAGGATTTGTTTTGCTTCCCTCACTTCAGCAGATACGTCGATACGCCGATTCAAATCAGGAGCTTCGAGATACTTTGCTCAGCAGTCTGGCCTGGCTAATGTGTGTTGAAGTTTTAAGTACCGGTGTGGATTTGAGTTTTGCCCCGGTGTTAGATCTGGACGATTCAAACTCTAAGGTCATCGGGGATCGCTCTTTCAGTCCAGAGGCAAATCTGGCAATCACATTAGGGCAGCTCTACTTGGATGCTATGCACGGTGCAGGAATGGCCACCACGGGAAAGCACTTTCCTGGTCACGGTGCCGTAACCGGCGACAGTCACCATGAACAGCCTGTTGACCCGCGCAGTTTTGCAGAAATATCTAAAACTGACATGAGGCCCTTTGTAGAACTTGCCGACAAGCTCGATGCACTTATGCCAGCGCACGTCGTCTATCCTGAGATTGATTCATTGCCGGCTGGGTTTTCCCATCGCTGGATAGAAGATATTTTGCGTAAAGAACTGGGATACCGAGGTGTCCTGTTCAGTGACGATTTAAGTATGGAAGGAGCGGCTTCTGCTGGAGGCGGGATAGACCGAGCAAAGGCTGCAATAGAGGCAGGCTGTGATTTGTTGCTAGTTTGCAACGACCGAGACATGGCAACCCAAGTCCAACAGTGGATGAAGAATGAGTCTGTACCCGGATCGGATGCGGCACTGAGAATGCGTGCTCGCAAAGCCTGGACAGAGTCTGAAATAATTGCCGATCAAAAATTTGATTTGGCCACAGGCTTTATTAAAGAAATAGAAGAGATAGAAAGGAGCGCAAGTAGTGCTTGAACAATTTGAAAGTCATTTCCAGCAATACTGGATATTTTGGGTTTTTGGAATCATCTTTGCTGTTGCACTGATTAACCTTGCTGTCGGCCGATTATTCAAACTACTCCTAAAACGTGCGGAATCCACCAAGAACCTTTGGGACGATGCTCTGATACTGGCGTTAAACCGACCAGTGGAGTGGGCTGTATGGTTATTCGGGTTAAATTTTGCCGCGCTGGTAACGGCTCAATTGACTGGAGTGGAATGGCTGGAGTTTTTAAGTAAGGTCAATCAGATTGGTCTAATCGTATTGATCGCCTGGTCGCTTCTGAGATTCTTAAAGCGTGCGGAACGCAATGTGACTTCGCCAGACCATCTGCGTAAACCGATGGATCTCAGCACCGCTCTAGCGATCGGAAAATTACTGCAAGCTTCCATTATCTTGACGGCAGTTTTGGTGATTTTGCAGACTCTCGGATACAGCATTTCTGGAGTGCTGGCCTTCGGAGGTATTGGCGGTATTGCTATAGGGTTCGCAGCCCGCGACATGCTTGCCAACTTCTTTGGCGCCTTTATGATTTATCTCGATAAACCCTTTTCTGTCGGCGACTGGATTCGTTCTCCCGATCAGGAAATTGAAGGGACTGTGGAAGACATAGGTTGGCGCCGAACGGTAATTCGCACATTTGATAAACGACCTCTCTATGTGCCCAACGCGACTTTTAGCACCATCTCGGTAGAAAACCCCTCACGCATGGTGAACCGCAGAATCTACGAGACCATCGGACTGCGTTACGACGATGTCGCGACTGTGGAGCAAATTGTCAGCGAGGTAAAAAAGATGCTGAAGCAGCATGATGAGATTGATACCAATCAGACCATGATTGTGAACTTCAACGCCTTTGGTCCAAGCTCTCTCGATTTCTTTATCTACACCTTCACCAAGACAACGGACTGGATTTACTTCCATGAAGTTAAGCAGGACGTACTTTTAAAGGTTGCCAAGATAATTGCAGATGCCGGTGCCGAAATTGCCTACCCAACACAAACTTTGCATTTGGCAGAGGGGGAATACCCCAAACTGCCCCAATCTCCTATTGAATCGGCTCAATAACGCAATTCTATGAAGGCTGTAATAACAGGCTCGGGGTTTGAGTCAGCGGAGTGGGGCGAGGTTGCGGCAGAGCATAGCGTTACCCCAGTTTTGGGAGAGCCCTCCAGTCGAATTCTTGAAATAAAGTCGGGGCAAGATTCATTCTTTTGGTTGCGCCGACATGGAGAGCAGGGAGAACTTGCGCCTCACCGCATTAATTACCGCGCAAATATCCAAGCTCTTGCAGAACTGGGGGTAACCCAAATTATCTCCGTCAATTCCGTTGGTGGGATATCAGCAGGATTTGATGCAGGTGTGTTGGCAATTCCTGACCAGATTATTGATTTGACCTGGGGACGAGAATCCTCGTTTTACGATGGGGATTACCTTCCTCTGAAGCATATCGATTTTACCAACCCATACAATCAACAGTTGTCTGAAGCACTGAAGCAGTCTTCGGGAGAACTGGGGTTGTCTTTTGCGAGCCCGGCAACCTTTGCATGCACTCAGGGGCCGCGTTTGGAAACCGCTGCTGAAATTAAGGCATTGGCGTCCTTGGGTGCAGATATTGTTGGAATGACAGCCATGCCAGAAGCGGCTTTGGCGCGGGAGTTGGATATTACTTATGCCGCGATTTGTCCGGTAATAAATGCTGCAGCGGGATTAACCGAGGGGCTTCTGGATGAAGCTGAAATGCGAGCTCAGGCGGCAGTAATGATTGATTCCGTTCAGAAACTTATTCAGAAATCTCTGCTAAATCTGGCTGCTCAATAAGGGGTGCGTCGACTTCGAGAATTCGAATCAGCATGCCTAATTTAGGGTGATCGACAAAGTGGTATTCCTCTGAACGCAGACGGCGATTCATATCAATTTGAATAATTTGCTGGATAGGGTGCGCTTCTTCCACCGCCTCTAATTCTTCCTCAAGGACTTCGTTCTGATCTGCAAAATCTGGTTCAGCTCTCACTGACTGTCGCTCTGACTCCTGTTCTGGCAGCTCCATTATCGAGAGTTCAGGCATGGGTACTAGAATTTCTACGGGCTCTTCTGATGACGCCGAAATATAGGTGATTTGCTGCATCAAGGGAGGGTCTACTGGTAGCATGGGCGCATATCTAGGCATTCCCTGATTTAAGCGGGAACGAGGTGAGTCGCATTCATAGGGGGTGGTCCACCAAGATTCATAGATCGGTTGCTCAGCCAAAATATCAACAGGCGCCTCAGGCGGCGTTTCGGGCTGGAAGCGCAGGTAGGTGCATGCGTTATAGAGTTCGGGTTTCTCGGGAAGATCATTGAAGGAGAAGCTTGCTGTTTCCATTGTTTCCGCGTCTATTGTCGGCTGTGGGCCAAATTCCGTGAGCCAGAAGTTGGCGGTCATATGGAGGAAGCGAGACAGATGGATACGCAGCGATCCTTCCAGTTCAAAACGACCTTCATATTCTTCACCGCCTTCAACAATAATCCAGGGCGCGTCAGGCTCGTCTACCAAAGGCTGTTGCCAGGCCTGGTGCCATAAGAGTCGGTAGCCTTCGGTTACCCGGAAGGCGTAGGCATCGCCATTCATAGTTCGGCTATTTATAGGCAGTTTGCGCATTGTCGGGCTGAGCTGACGTTCCGATTCAAATAGCGGAAGCAGCGGCTCCTGCCAATTTAGCTCAACCTCTGTTGGCCAGTTTTCTTCCGTGGTTCCTTCGGCGGCAAGGGCGGGGAAATCCTGGCCGAACAGAATGACTTCAATTTGATACCAGGGTTGAGCCTGCAGGGAAGTGCTCAGCATGATTGATAGAGCTGGTGCGATAAGCAGGAATCTGGTTTTAAAGTTCAATTAGGTCTCACTTTTACCGGAGAGACTACCAAGGAATTCTTGTAGAAAACTCAGTTTACTTTCCGGTGTATGGAACTTGCCGAAAAATTGTAGGCGATTAGAGCCGCCAAGACGATATTGATCGGGAAAACTTTGAACCAGTTGGATTAGCTGCATTGGATCAAAGGGCGGGTTTTCCACAAAAGTTAAACTGCCTGATTCGTCGCCAACATCAATTTTGGTTATACCCATCGGCACAGCGTCCAGTTTTATCTTTGTTACTGCAAACAAAGCTTTCACCGGCTCGGGCAGTAGTCCAAAACGATCAATCATTTCAATCTGCAACTGTCGAAGTGCGGCTTCATCTTCGGCACTGGCGATGCGTTTATAGAGCTGAAGTCGCGTATTCACGTCAGGTAAATAGTCGTCGGGAATAATGGCGGGCACGCCTAGTTTAATTTCGATCTGTTTAGGCTCGTCATTCATGTTTACCGACTTACCTGACTGGATGTCTTTAACCGCTTTTTCGAGCATCTCCTGATAGAGCTCAAACCCTATGGCCTGTATCTGGCCGCTTTGGCTGTCGCCCAACAATTCACCAGCGCCCCGAATTTCCAGATCGTGTGTCGCCAGAGTAAATCCACTGCCCAAGTGGTCCGCTTCCTCAATGGCGATCAGCCGCTTCTCCGCATCAGAGGTGATGCTGCGTTTGTCTGGGGTAAGCATAAAAGCATAGGCTTGATGGTGCGATCGGCCCACACGTCCGCGCAATTGATGCAGCTGGGCCAAACCAAATTTGTCGGCGCGATCGATAACAATGGTATTGGCAGTGGGGATATCGATACCGGTTTCTATAATGGTGGTACAAACCAAAATATCGAATCGCTGGTGATAGAAGTCGGTAATAATGCCTTCCAGTTCTTGTTCACGCATTTGTCCGTGAGCAATGGCGATTCGAGCCTGTGGCACCAGTTCGGCAATTTCCTGAGCGCGGCGCTCAATGGTGCGAATTTCATTGTGCAGGAAATAGATCTGCCCTCCGCGCATTAGCTCACGCTGAATAGCTTCCTGAACCACTCTGTTTTCCTGGGGCTGCACAAAGGTCTTGATAGCCAAGCGTCGCGCCGGTGGGGTGGCAATAATGGACAGGTCGCGAATGGAGGCCATTGCCATATTCAGAGTTCGCGGTATGGGAGTGGCGGTCATAGTCAAAAGGTCCACATCCGCCTTCAGCTTTTTCAGCACCTCTTTCTGGCGCACACCAAAACGATGTTCTTCGTCTACTACCAGCAAGCCGAGATTTGCGGAGGCGAAATTCTGGTGCAACAATTTATGAGTGCCAATCAAAATCTGTACTTCGCCCCGCTCGAAATCAGCCAGCGTTTTGTCCTGCTCCTTTGCCGTTTTTAATCTGGATACTGAATCGACCTTAATTGGCCAATTGGCAAATCGATCACGGAAGGTATCCGAATGTTGGCGAGCTAGAAGGGTAGTGGGCACCAAGATAAGTACCTGCTTGCCGGAGCTGGCAGCAATAAAGGCGGCGCGCATGGCGATTTCCGTTTTACCAAAACCCACGTCGCCACAGATAAGTCGATCCATGGGGCGGGCGGCAGCCATATCAGCCTCAACTGCGGAGATGCTGGTGAGCTGATCTTCGGTTTCCTCAAAGGGAAATTCCTGGCAAAAACGCTGATAGTCTGCTGGATCGCAACTGAGGGATTCTCCAGATCGGGCCATACGCTGCGCATAGACTTCGAGCAGTTCCGCTGCGGTATCCCGAATTTGCTCTCGCGCCTTACGTTTGGCTTTTTCCCAGGTATCGTTGCCCAGCCTATGCAGCGGGGCTGAGTCACCCTCGGCACCAGAGTAGCGAGAGATGAGTTCCAGCGAATCAACTGGCACATAGAGTTTGTTTTTATCGGCGTATTCCAGTTCTAGAAATTCCTGAACCGACCCTTGAACTTTGAGGGTTTCTAGCCCCTTAAAGCGGCCAATGCCGTGCTCAATGTGTACAACTGGGGAATTTGGGCGCAGTTCTGTCAGGTTGCGAACGATTTGGTCCGCATCGGCCCAACTGGTGTCGGTTTTTTTGCGACGCTTTCGTTGCTGACGCACGCGCTCGTTCAGCAGGTCATTTTCGGCAACTACCGCAATGGATTTATCCTTCACAATCCAGCCGCTCGGAATCTGGCCAATGCACAGGGCAAGAGGCGAGTCCGTATCGATAAAACTTTGCCAGCTATTCAGGCTATCGGCTTCAAGGCCTATTTCGGTCAGTGTTTCGAGCATTAGCTCGCGCCGGCCTGAGGACTCAACACAAATGGCTACGCGTTCAACCTTTTTACACAAAGACTCAAATCCTGCATAAGGGTTTTCTTCGCGATAGTGGAAAGCGATATCCGGCAGTGCATTGACCGGCTTAGACTTGTCCTCGCCGAGTCGTACTCGTCGATACTGATTCAGTGCGCCAAAACAATCGGCTGCAGATAGATAGAGCTGATTTGGTTTAAGGAGTGGTCTTTGCAGATTGCCTGAGTACTGCTCGTGCCGAGCCAGCAGCTGTAACCAGAAAGATTCAGTTTCCTGAGTAAGGTTGGCGAGCTGTACGACCTGAGTATTACCCGGCAGATAGTCTAATAGGGTGGCTGTTTCCTCGAAGAAGAGGGGCAGATAGCTCTCAACACCCTGAGGCGAAAATCCCTTGGAGACAGCTTCGTAGACATTTGAATTACGTGGGTCTGCGTCAAACTCCTTATGCCATCTATTCTGGAAATCGCGAATAGACTGTCGGTCTAGAGGGAATTCCTGTCCTGGCAGCACATTGATCTCAGCCACTTTTTCACGGGTGAGCTGAGTTTCCGGATCAAAGGTGCGAATGGATTCAATCTCAGTATCAAAGAGATCAATTCGGCAGGGGTAGTCCATACCCATAGCAAAGATATCAATCATGGAGCCGCGAACAGCTATCTCACCGTGAGTGCTGACGGTTTCGGTAACTCGATAACCTCGCTCAACCAGATTGTCACGGAATCTATTTGGTTCTATTTCGTCTCCCACCTTCAGGCACAGGGATCGACCCGTGACATAGTCCACTGGGGGCAATCGATGCAGAAGGTTGGCAATGCTGGTTACAAGAATAAGTCGGTCGGATTCCCCGGTAAGAGCTGCTCGATGCAATACCTCAAGGCGTTCCGAAATCAGATCTTCTGAAGGAGAAAATACGTCATAAGGCAAGATTTCATAGTCGCTAAAAAGTGCGACTTGCGATGCCGAATCTTTACCGCAAAACAGGTGAAGCGCCGAGACCATTTCCTGGGCCTCCGCAGCGGTTTTTGTAATCACCAAAGTAGGACGCGTATCCAGCGCTTCACTGATAGCAAGGGCAGCAGCACCCATAGGCAAGTCAGGCCAAAAAGCTGCTTCTCGAGAGTCGGGTGAATAACTTAAGTCTGGAAACAGCTTTGCCAAGGGGTGCAGATCTGTGATTTGGGGGCGCTATTCTAGCGAGATAGAAAAAAAATGCGTCCTCTTTTATCTATTTCAAATTCCAGCGGGTCAGATTTCTCAATTCGCGCCTTCTTGATTCCAGGCCCATATGGTCAGCGGAGCAATTCCATTGGCCCGCGGCCAGTCTGGATACCTAGCCACCATCTCAGAGTTAACTCTCGCTCCGGCTTCCTCTGCCGAGATGCCCTCAGCTTTCAGTTCAAGTGCTCGGTCCTGAATATCCAGAAGTACGCCCCGCAAGGTTGGAATAAGTGAAGCGTCACCTATCTCTCCATGGGCAGGGACAATAACCTGTGGTTCCATTTCTTCAAAAAGGTCAAAAGCTGTGAGCCATGCTGACATGCTCGATCCGGCATTGGCGGAAACAAAGGAATTGTTCATAACCACGTCGCCGGAAAACAGCACCCTGTCTTGTTCAACAAAAAAACCAGTGTCGCCAAGGGTATGGGTTGGGCCAACTAGAAGCATATCCACAGTGACACCACCTAGGTCCAGGCTGAGTGTTCTGTCGAACAGGATATCCGCGGTTCGCAGTTCCGCATCACTAAGTAGCTCGCGCATCAGATCTGATCGGCCGGAGAAGCGTTCTATCACCCGTTGGCCATTTGCCATATTTTCTTCTTCCTGAACTCTGGAGTTGATATAGACCGTGCCATCGGGAAAGGCCAGAGATCCCGTTGTGTGTTCAGGGTGATAATGAGTTGTGGCGATATAAAGTTTGTTGTTATTACTTACCTTAGCAACTTCTCTTAGTATCGTTTCGCCATTGAGCCGACCAAGGCCCAGATCGATCACTAATGTGGCGCGTTCGCCGACAATAATGCCGACGTTGGGAATGCCAGCTCCACCTGGGTCGGGAATGGCGTAACTATGTTCACCCAGTTGGACAGTTGTATCTTCTTGAATGAGCTGAGCGCTCGAATTAGAGGCCAGAAGCAGGACAGTTAGTCCAGCTAATAGCGAGATAATGGTTCTGCTCTTCATCATTGTTTCCCCACCTAACACTGATTTTCAGAGAAAGATTAGCACTTATTTGGTAATAAAAACTTTATCCATTGCCGTTCTAAAGCTGAACAATCTTGGTCAAGCAAATCGCCCACATCACTACCAGAATCGTCACGCTTGCAAAAAATACCTTGTATCTGCTTTTCAGTCGGTTTTTTCCCAGATGCACATAGCTGTGGATAAAGCGACTAAGTACAAATAGCCAGGCGCAGATAAGCAGAACCAGAGAATTGATTCCGGTCACATAGATCAAGATACAGGTGATGTAGAACAGGGGAGGCACTTCCATCAGGTTTGTTAGGTGGCGAGTGTTTGCTTGCTGCACCGCGGGCTCTGTGCCTTGGTTGTAGAGCCGATAATACTTGTGCGAGATCTCGCCGGATTTGACCGCTTTCACCCTCATCATGAAGGTTCTCAGCATCACAAAGAGCGTGAGCGCCAGCAGTGAGAATATGGGATAGAGAATCAGTTTGTCTTCCATATTTTTAGTCTTTAATTGCAACTGTTATATTCATTTTTACATGGGAGACTTGCATTTGGCTAACGCTCATTCTGTCTCTATAATGCCGCGCACTTTTAATCCACCTAGAAAACCATTCGGAAGATCATTTTGAGCACAGACAACCGCCCGGTACCCCAGGACTTTTTCAAAGATTGGAAAGAACGTGAAGCGCTAGCGGAATCCATGATTCCCATGATTGGCAAGCTGCATCGCGAGAACAATGTCACCTGCTATATCTATGGTCGCAACCTGCTAAATCGATCGGTTATCGACATTATGAAAGCTCACCGCTTTGTACGTCAGGTGGAACGTAACGAGCTATCTGAGTTTGAAACATTTCCGGTATTTGAGGAGCTAGCTAAGCTGAATCTCGGTCATGCTCATATTGATGTGGGTCGTATCGCTTCTCAATACATGAACGATGATCACGGTCTTTCCCTCGCCGATTTTGTGCAGCGGGAGGTGGGTGACGCGGCTAATAACCCATCCACACCTTTGCCCGAGCCTCAGGATATTGTTTTGTACGGTTTTGGTCGCATCGGGCGCTTGATGTGTCGGCTTATGTCAGAAAAATCTGGCGGCGGTCAGGCCTTGAGGCTGCGTGCCGTAGTTGTGCGTGCTAGCAAAGATCCAGTTAAAGATTTGGTCAAGCGGGCCAGCCTGTTGCGCAGAGACTCTATCCATGGTGGTTTTAAGGGCACCATTCGAGTGTTGGAAGAAGAGAGTCAATTGGTTGTAAATGGCAATGTCATCCAGTTTATCTATGCGAATCAGCCGGCTGATATTGATTACACTCAATACGGTATTAACAATGCCATAGTCGTGGATAACACCGGCGCATGGCGTGATGAAGAGGGTCTAGGCCAGCACTTGCAAGCCAAGGGTGTTTCCAAAGTGCTTCTCACTGCTCCAGGTAAGGGCGGTATCAAGAATATTGTTTCTGGTGTGAACCACGAAATTATTGATGCGGAAAACGACAAGATTATCTCCGCCGCTTCCTGTACCACCAACGCTATTGTTCCTGCCCTGAAACTGATCAATGATGAATATGGTGTGGTTCGTGGTCACGTAGAGACTGTGCACGCCTACACAAATGATCAGAACCTCACAGATAATTTTCATAAGGCGGAGCGCCGCGGCCGAAGTGCTGGTTTGAATATGGTGCTTACTGAAACCGGAGCGGCGAAAGCGGTAGCCGTCGCATTGCCTGAATTAGCGGGCAAGCTGACCGGTAATGCTATTCGTGTTCCAACGCCAAACGTTTCCATGGCAATTTTGAACCTTACTCTGGAAAAAGAAGTTGAGCGCGAAGCGCTGAATGAGTTTATGCGCAACGCAGCGCTACGCTCTCCATTGCTTAAGCAGATTGAGTACACTGAATCTCCTGAGGTGGTTTCTTCAGATTTTGTCGGTTCTCGCACCGCTTGTATCTATGACGCCAAGGCAACCATTACCAATGGCAATTCTGCTGTGGTTTATCTTTGGTACGACAACGAGTTTGGTTACACCTGCCAAGTGCATCGAGTGCTAGAGAAATTTGCTGGCGCGAAATACCCCACTTACCCTTCAAAGGCCTAGTTTTCGGGTGTTTATCAAGGCCTCGATCTGCTTTTCGAGGCTTTGATCGGCGCGCTCTGCCGTCCAATAAGAGTCGAGGGGTTTTTAAAGCCCTTTTTCTCCTTAAATTTCAGAAATTCAGCCCCATTTGTCACTGGCTTTTTGCCCCTCCAAAACATATAATCGCGCGCGTGTTTCGACGCGCCAAAATCGGGGTGTGGAATCTCTTCTAGCCAATCTCAGCTAAAGGGGTTGCTCCGATGTGACGACCTCTTCTGGTAGGCCGAATCGAAAGCAAAAGGCAGTTCAAATACTTCCATCTGATCAAACAAATGGTTTGAGTTTATGATCTCAATAAAGCGGGGCTTAGATGTGCCCCTCGCTGGTGCTCCTGAGCAAGATATTTCTCCAGGTAATCCGATTTCCAAAGTCGCTGTTTTAGGGCAGGACTATATTGGCATGAAGCCAACAATGTTGGTGAAAGAGGGCGATACTGTTGCCCTAGGCCAGCCACTATTTGAAGATAAAAAAAATCCCGGAGTGGTTTTTACTGCTCCCGCGGCAGGTACCGTATCTGCGATTAATCGAGGCGAGCGTAGAGCTTTTCGCTCGCTAGTAATCGATGTCGATGACAATGGCGAAAAGCGTAGTTTTCAGTCTTTCGCCGAATCGGAGCTAGCTACTCTCGATGCGGGCCTAGTTGCTAATCAACTTCTCGACAGCGGATTGTGGACAGCAATCCGCACACGCCCTTACAGTAAGATACCAGCGGTAGGTACTCGACCCGCGGCAATCTTTGTTTCCGCGATGGATACCAATCCTCTGGCAGCCGATCCAAGGGTTTTCATAGACAAACATGCTGAGGATTTTGTCGCTGGCTTGCAGATTCTTTCAAACCTGACGGAAAGTAATGTCTTTGTTGGCAAGGCTCCAGGGGAAAATTTCCCGGAAATTCCCAACGATAAGATTAAGGTCGAAGAATTTTCCGGCCCACATCCGGCGGGTTTGGTTGGAACGCATATTCACAATCTATTTCCTGCTGCGGCTTCTAGAACGGTCTGGACGATTGGCTATCAGGATGTTTCGGCAGTGGGCACGCTGTTCAAAACCGGCGAACTATTTGTCAAAAGACTTATTTCCTTAGGCGGACCTCAGGTCGAAAAGCCACGGTTGGTGATCTCTCGAGTTGGTGCCAGCCTTGAAGAACTTACCGCTGGCGAACTTAAAGAGGGCGAGAATCGCCTGATCTCTGGTTCGGTATTAAACGGAGCGATAGCGGCTCGAGAAGTCGCCTATTTGGGGCGCTATCAGGTACAAGTCTCTGTGCTTGAAGAAGGTCGCGATCGACCCATGCTGCACTACGTTCAGGCAGGTAAAGAGCGATATTCTGCTCTGCCAATATATATCTCAAAGCTGAACAAAGGGCGCAAATGGAATTTAACAACCACGACTAATGGCAGTGATCGAGCCATGGTTCCCATCGGTGCCTACGAGGGTGTGATGCCTCTGGATATTTTGCCGACTCAATTGCTGCGAGCACTTATCGTCGGCGACACAGAAAGCGCGCAGCAACTTGGCGCTCTAGAACTCGATGAAGAGGATTTAGCTTTGTGCACCTTTGTCTGTCCGGGCAAATACGAATTCGGACCTATTTTGCGAGACAACCTAACTCGCATTGAGCAGGAGGGATAGATGAGCCTGCGTAACTACATTGAAGGATTGGCGCCGCATTTTAAGAAGGGTGCCAAATACGAGAAGTGGTACCCGCTTTACGAAGCAGTAGATACTATTTTCTATATGCCGAGCCGCGTGACTCATACCGGTTCTCACGTGCGCGACGGCATCGACCTCAAGCGCATTATGATCACGGTTTGGGCCTGTACTTTCCCCGCTATGTTTTACGGCATGTGGAATCTGGGTTTTCAAGCAAATACCTACATTGAATTGCACGGTCTGGCTGGTAGCGGAACTTGGCACGACTTTCTGATCGCGCCTCTTTCGGGGTACAACCCAGCGTCCTGGTGGGATAACTTTTGGTACGGCGCCTGTTTCTTCTTGCCGATATATATCACCGTCTTTGCTGTAGGTGCTGTGTGGGAAGTGATGTTTGCCATTATTCGCAAACACGAAATTAACGAGGGCTTCTTTGTTACTTCGGTGCTTTTTGCGCTGTCTTGCCCACCCGACTTGCCTCTTTGGATGGCGGCTTTGGGGATTAGCTTTGGTATCGTCATTGGAAAAGAAGTTTTTGGCGGAACTGGCAAAAACTTTATGAACCCCGCCCTAACGGGTCGGGCATTCCTCTATTTTGCTTATCCGGCATCAATGAGTGGCGATGCGGTTTGGACGGCGGTAGACGGTTTTACCGGTGCAACCATGCTGAGTGTAGGCGCGCAGGAGGGCATGGCGGCAATTCACGATCAAATGACCTGGCTAGATGCTTTGTTCGGCAACATGCAGGGGTCTATCGGTGAAACTTCGACCGTAGCAATTTTAATTGGCGGTGCCATCTTGATGATTATGCGTATCGCCAGTTGGCGCATCGTCTTGGGTACTCTGCTTGGTATGGTGGTCACAGCCTTGCTGTTTAACTGGATTGGCAGTGACGACAATTTGATGTTTGCCATGGGGCCACATTGGCATTTTGTGTTGGGTGGTTTCGCTTTTGGCATGATCTTTATGACCACCGATCCGGTGTCGGCCGCGATGACCAATTGGGGTCGTTTCTGGTACGGCATGCTGATCGGCTTTATGTGTGTCCTGATCCGTGTAGTTAATCCCGCTTTCCCAGAGGGCATGATGTTGGCGATTCTCTTTGCCAATCTCTTTGCTCCCTTGATCGACCATGCCGTCGTTCAAGCCAATATCAAGAGGAGAATGGCCCGTGTCCAATGAGTCAGTAGGCAAAACTCTTGTCGTCGCTTTTAGCGTTTGTTTGGTTTGCGCCATTGTTGTTTCTAGTGCAGCAGTTGCATTGCGGCCGCTGCAAAACGCTAATATTGAGATCGATATTCAAACCAATATTCTCGCCGCAGCCGGTCTGCTTGACGAGTCGATGCCGGTCTCGGAGCAATTTGAGTCCGTTCAGGTTCGAGCCGTTGATCTGAATACGGGTCGGTTTACCGACGCGATCGATCCTGCTAGCTACGACTATTTAAAAGCAGCGAAAAACACCTCGCTGTCCTCTTCATTTGCGGATCTCGGAACCACGGATATCGCCAAGCTAGGTCGCCGTGAAAACTACGCGGTAGTTTATTTGCTGGATGATGCTCAGGGGCAACTGGATAAGGTGATATTGCCCGTTCGCGGTTACGGGCTTTGGTCGACCATGCAAGGCTTTTTGGCACTGGAAGAAGATTTGAGCACAGTGGCTGGAATCGGCTTTTTTGCTCACGGTGAAACACCGGGGCTGGGTGGTGAGATCGATAACCCAAACTGGAAAGCTCAGTGGATTAACAAAGAAGCCTTTGAAAACGAAGAGCTCGTATTGCGAGTGATTAAAGGTGTATTACCCGCCGGAGCGCCCGGTGCAGAAAGTACCGTTGACGGCCTTTCGGGCGCAACCCTCACAACGGTTGGCGTCGATAACCTGATCAAATTTTGGCTTGGCGAGGATGGGTTTAGACCGTTCCTCGACAACCTAAAAGCAGGGGAGGTCTAATCATGGGTAAGGCCTTTAAAGAAACTCTGTTAGATCCGGTATTTAACAACAACCCCATTGCACTGCAGATACTGGGTATCTGTTCGGCTTTGGCGGTAACCTCAAGCCTCAAAGTTACGGTGGTTATGTGTATCGCCCTAACGGTGGTGGTTGCCTTGTCGAACCTCTTTATTTCGCTGATTCGCAAACAGATCCCAAGCAGCATTCGTATCATCGTTCAGATGACGATTATTGCTTCTTTGGTAATCGTGGTAGATCAGTTCCTCAAGGCATATGCCTACGACATCAGCAAGCAGCTCTCAGTATTTGTTGGTTTGATTATCACTAACTGTATTGTGATGGGGCGTGCAGAAGCCTTTGCCATGAAAAACCCACCACTGGAAAGCTTCCTGGATGGTGTTGGCAATGGTCTTGGTTATTCGGTGCTTCTTCTGGCCGTAGCTTTTGTTCGTGAGCTCTTTGGTGCGGGTACGCTCTACGGCATTCAGATATTCCCAGAAGGCTATGTTGCCAATGGTCTGATGTTGATGCCTCCCAGCGCCTTCTTCCTGATAGGGCTCTTTATCTGGGCGCTTCGAGCTTGGAAAACAGATCAGGTAGAGCAGCCAGATTTTAAAATTAGTCCTAATACTCAAGCTTCGGAGGCCCACTAATGTTGGAACAATATCTGGGGCTTTTCATAAGCTCGATCTTTGTCCAGAACATGGCGTTGGCTTTCTTTTTGGGCATGTGTACTTTCCTGGCGATCTCCAAAAAGATTAGCGCAGCCTTTGGATTGGGAATTGCCGTAATCGTGGTTTTGGGCGTTACCGTTCCGGTGAACAACCTCATCCTCAATTATTTACTGGGTGAAGGGGCGTTGACCTGGATTAGCGCCAGTCTCGGTGGAGTTGATCTGCGTTTTCTTGGTCTTCTGAGCTATATCGGTGTTATCGCCGCCATCGTTCAAATCATGGAAATGTTTCTGGATAAATACGTACCAGCTCTCTATGCAGCGCTAGGTGTATTTCTGCCGCTGATTACTGTGAATTGCGCCATTCTGGGTGCCTCACTACTAATGGTAGAACGCGACTACAGTCTTGGAGAGTCAGTCGTATTTGGCCTGGGCTCCGGAGTTGGCTGGGCGCTGGCTATCACAGCCCTGGCTGGTATTCGTGAAAAAATGAAATACAGCGATGTTCCGGCAGGCCTTCAGGGCCTCGGAATTACCTTTATCACTGTTGGCTTGATGTCGCTGGGCTTTATGTCCTTCGGCGGCATCGACATTTAAGCTGCGAGCGAGAGAGATTACTTAATGGATGTAGCATCCCTGACAATTGTCGTAGGCGTCGCCATGTTCTCAGCCATTGTATTGGCTCTAGTGGCCATTATTCTGGTTGCGCGCAAGCAGATGGTAGCTAGCGGCAGTGTTTCCATTGTCGTCAACGATGAAAAAACTATCTCAGTTCCTGCTGGGGGCAAACTGCTAAATACACTTGCGGATGGCGAGTTGTTTTTGGCATCAGCCTGCGGTGGCGGTGGTTCCTGCGCGCAGTGCAAGTGCATCGTAAAAGACGGAGGCGGATCTATCCTGCCTACTGAACTCTCACACTTTACACCTCGTGAGGTTCGCGAGGGTTGGCGGCTGTCTTGCCAGGTTCCTGTGAAGCAGGACATGGAAGTGGTTGTTCCCGAAGAAGTCTTCGGTGTGAAGCAGTGGGAATGTGAGGTAGTTGCTAATAACAACGTAGCAACCTTTATTAAAGAACTGCACCTCAAACTGCCCGAGGGTGAGAACGTCGATTTTCGCGCCGGTGGTTATGTGCAACTTGAGCGTCCAGCTACTCATGTGAAGTATGCTGAATTTGATATCGACGACGAGTATCGCGGTGACTGGGAGCAGTTTGGCTTCTTTAAAATTGAATCTGTAACCACAGAGCCGGTGATTCGAGCCTACTCTATGGCTAACTATCCGGAAGAAAAGGGCATTCTTAAGTTTAATATTCGTATTGCCACGCCTCCACCACGCACTGAAGGTTTGCCGCCCGGTCTGATGTCTTCTTGGGTATTCAGTCTGAAGCCTGGCGACAAGGTCAATGTATTTGGCCCATTCGGTGAATTTTTCGCTCGGGATACCGAAGCCGAGATGGTCTTTATCGGCGGAGGAGCGGGTATGGCACCCATGCGATCGCATATTTTTGATCAGCTCAAGAGGCTCGGGTCGAATCGCAAGATTAGCTTTTGGTACGGCGCTCGCTCAATGCGAGAAGCTTTCTATGTGGACGAATACAACAAGCTTCAGGAAGAAAACGAAAATTTCGAGTGGCACTTGGCTTTGTCTGATCCTCTACCTGAGGACAATTGGCAAGGAGACACCGGCTTTATTCACAATGTGCTTTTGGAAAACTACCTAAAAGATCATCCTGCACCGGAAGACTGTGAATACTATATGTGTGGGCCACCCATGATGAACGCCGCCTGTATTGATATGTTGATCAATATGGGTGTTGAGCGCGACAACATCCTCTTAGACGACTTTGGCGGCTAGATTCACCACTCTTTTTGGTGTTTTCTGTGTTGATGCTGTGCTCAATTTGTCATGTATTACACATACACTCCATATTTGTGCGCAGTACCGCCTAAAAACCACCGAAAAGTAGCGGCAACCCTCTCACAATTTGGTTTCTAGATGGCTGAAACAAAGGTTTCGGTATAGAGTCCAATAATTATGCAAACCTTTCTAATCGCGCTTTTTGCTTTCCTGCTGGTCATGACCATTATGGCGGTAGGCGTAATTATGGGCCGTAAACCCATAACCGGTTCTTGTGGTGGGGTTGGTGCCGCGCTAGGGGAGGTAGATTACGAGTGTGAGCTCTGTGGTGGGGATGAAGCTAAATGCGAATCTATACAGGCTGAAAACACTAATGCTCAGGCTGCTAATCGAGCCAAGGGAAGTTTTTACTCTGCCGACGGCTAGATTCTTTTGCGCCTAGAGCGCAATAATCTGAACTGAGTGCAATACCCGATTTGTTTCGAAGTAGACGGAAAACTGGTTGTAGTGCCAGATGGAAACGCCAGGCTCGCCGGTTGATTTACTTGTTGAGATAGGTTGTCCGTATTTTTCTGATACATCTTCCTTAGACATTCCACGCAGCGGTATCTCGTAGGCAGGTAATTCTGGTCCCTGCATTTGCTGAGCAATGGCAGTATCGGCGATCAAATCGGCGATAAGAAAAATTGTTGCTAGCAATATGATGATTCGCATTTTCCGCTCCTGTCAGGCACATCTTCTGGATAAGGCCTGATTCATTGAGACAAAGACTATCCTATTTCGTACTATGTAAACGGCTCTTCAGGAGAGCAAAAGCTCAAAGCATGAACGGTTCCACAATTTTTTTGAGAGCAGGTGCACAAACTGGATAATCTATTCATGGCAAATGGAGGCATATAGAGTCATGAACTCTGCATTTGCCTTTATTGCATCCCGATACTTAAAGGGTAGGAGACGTCACCGGTTTGGCGGCCTGGTGGGATTGTTTTCCTTTTTTGCGCTATTTATCGGTGTTGCCTCACTGATTCTAGTGATGTCTGTGATGAATGGCTTTAACACCGAGCTCAGTGGCCGGTTTCTAAAGGTTTTACCCCACGCTACGCTCTTTGTTGAGAGGTCAAACCTTGAAGCTGTTGAACTACAACTTCAATCCGATGCTTCCGTCTCCGCTTACTCTCCAACTATTGAAGACTTTGTTCTGCTTACTCATGCCGATCGCCAACTGGCGATTGGTCTTACCGCTGTCGATCCTTTGCGAGACGCTGAGGTCGTGGAGATTGAAGAAAGCCTTCTTGCGGGCGATTGGCTCGCCTTTGAGCAACAGCAATATTCCCTAGTGATTGGCGCCCAAGCCGCAAGTTCCCTGGGCGTTACCATTGGCGATACGGTTCGTGTGAATTTCCCCAGGGTTCGGGTACTGCCAACCGGTATCTATCCCATGTCGAGAGGTTTTGTTGTCAGCGCTGTCTTTGCCACAAATTCTCAGGTTGATTCTGAGCTAGCACTTATTCGCTATGAGGATGCCGAACCCTTAATGCGCAACTCCAACGCAGACTATGGCTTCCGTCTTTTGACTGCTGACGCACAAACGGCGAGTCAGTCCTTGGTGCATTATGAGTTGGATGGGGGTGTTGACCTTATTCCATGGCAAGACCGGTTGCACGGACTTTACGAGGCCATGAAGCTGGAAAAGCTCGTGGTCGGGGCGATGCTGGTATTGGTGGTATTGGTCGCTTCATTTTCCCTTGTCGCCAGCCTAGTAATGACGGTAGCTGAAAAGCGCACTGATATTGCTGTACTTAAAACCATGGGTGCCGATACCAAAACCATTGTCAGCATCTTTGTATTTCAGGCACTGGCCTTTGGTGCTTTGGGAATCGGCGCGGGTGCACTTGTGGGTAGCTTGTTGTCGATCAATTTTAGTTCACTGATTGGCGCTATTGAGCGATTATTGGGAGTTAAGTTTTTTGATCCCAATGTCTTTTATGTGAGTCAGCTTCCTGCGGATTGGCAGCTTGCTGATCTGATAGTGATCTGCCTGGTATCCATGCTGATCGCACTACTGTCCGCCATTCTGCCGGCAATTCAGGCTGCGCGTATCGCGCCAGCGGAAGCCATTCGTTATAACTCTTAAATGAACAAAGTTGATGAGAAATAGATCTTGAACACTCTGCCTCCTGATTCTTCGAAGCTAGTCTTATCCTGTACGGACGTTGTAAAGAGCTATATTAGTGGGTCCGAAGTATTGACCATACTGAACCAGCTGAATTTGCAGGCAGGTGCCGGTGAGATGATTGCTATTACCGGTGCATCCGGGTCGGGCAAGTCCACACTGCTTAATCTGGTTGGTGGTCTAGATCAAGCCGACTCTGGAGAGGTTTCTATCTGCGGAGAAAGCATAGGTGAATTAAATGAAAATCAGCGAGCCAAACTGCGTAATCGATATCTTGGCTTTGTTTACCAGTTCCACCATCTGCTGCCTGAATTTAATGCCATAGAGAACGTCGCATTGCCGCGAATGCTGGGTGGAGAGAAGCTCACCGACGCCAAGGTATATGCTCTTGAACTACTGGATTCTGTGGGGCTTGCGGATCGAGCGACTCACCGGCCATCAGAGCTTTCCGGTGGAGAGCGTCAGCGAGTGGCTATTGCCCGATCTCTGGTGACAAAGCCAGCTTGTGTGTTGATGGATGAACCCACAGGGAATCTGGATCAGGCGAACGCAGAGATGGTGATGGATCTAATTTGTGGCATAAACCAAGCCACAGAAACCACCATTATTCTGGTTACCCACGACGCCGGAGTGGCAAATCGAATGCAGCGTAAATTAGACCTTGTTGATGGTCGATTGTTGGCTTCAGAAACCAATCTAGTGTCTGAGGAGCAGGCTTGAGCGCCAACTTTATTGCCCGGCGCTACGTGTTCGGTTCCCGTACCCATGGTATGGGCGGCATAGTCAGTCTGCTCTCCGTTATTGGCCTCTCGCTGGGTAGTGGCGTATTGATTGCAGTTTTATCTGTGATGAATGGATTTGACAAAGAGTTAAGAGACACCATTCTCACCACCATCCCTCATATCCGCGTCTTGCCCCCAGCAGACTTGGCCGACTGGGAACAAGACTCCGCATTTCTTGCCGCAGACGAAGATATTATTTCCTCAACTCCCTACGCCGAGCTTCTCGGCTTAGTGAGATACAGAGGCGAGGCTTTGCCGCTTCTGCTTAACGCTATCGATCCCCAGCAAGAATTAGATGGGGGGCAAATTCAAAGACACCTGGGATCCGAAATTTTTCATCAGCTAGAGCAGCAGCAAGGTCTTTTTCTCGGCAAAGTGCTGGCAGATTCCCTGAGCGCTGAAGTGGGTGATCGCGTCACATTGATAGCCCCAGGAGGGGAGGCTGCAAATTTTGCCAGTCTCGAAGTTCTGGGATTTTTTGATACCGGTACCGAGTTGGATCGGCGCATGGCTCTGACTTCAATTTCAACACTGCAGCAAATCGGTTTGTACGACAATTCGAGCCTCGGTATAAGTCTCTATACCCACAGAGTGTTTGACGCTTACTCACACGCGTATCAAATACTCGGGCTATTACCCCGTGGCTATCGAGCGACTACCTGGGCCGCAAGTCATGGAAACCTCTTTGAGGCAATTCAGATGTCGCGCTATTTGGTAGCCCTTATCGTTTTTCTGTTGCTGGGTATCGCTGCCTTCAATGTCATCGCTTCACTGATGATTAGCTCGGCCGATCGACAAGCAGATATCGCGATTCTGAAAACACTGGGTGCAGAGAGTGGTTTCCTGATGAAGCTTTTTAGCCTGCAGGGGCTTCTGATAGGGCTTATTGGTGCAGCCTTGGGAGCCTTGCTTGGAGTAGCTCTGAGTTTGTCCTTAACAGGGCTTCTGGGAGTTGTGGAAACTGTGATTGGCCGGCCCATATTGCAATCCAACATCTATCCGCTCGACTATTTACCGAGTGAGCTTATCTGGTCTCAGGTAGCGCTTGTAAGTCTGGTCGCTGTAGTGCTTTCCACCTTGGGTTCGGTCTATCCAGCCACGCGGGTGCTGAAGGTCAAGCCTGCGGAGACACTGCGGTATGAGTAACTAGTATTGAATTGTTGCTAGACTAGCTCTTCAACAACTGAAATTGAGATTCACGGATGAAACTCAACCTATTTGCGCTAGCTTTCGCTGGTGGTATCTATGCCCCCTGGTTTTCGCCTTGGCTTTTCCCTGGCGAGCTCGTTTTCCCCTCTTTGCTTATTGGTATCGTCGGCCTATTTTTTCGACCAGCCTATATTGGGTTGTTCCTGCTTGGTTCATTCTTGGTGGGCATGAGTTGGGGAATATATTCTTCAAATCATTTAAATCAGAGGCAAATACCCGCAGTTGCTGAAGGGATAGAAGCTAGGGTGATTGGTACGATCATCAGTATTCCCCAGCAAAGATCCCGCTCGCAGCGGTTTGAATTTCAAGTCGAATCATTCAGCGCGGATGTGTCAGAACAGCCGCACCGGATACCGGAGAAATTTCTGCTCAGCTGGTACCAATTTGAGAATCAACTGAAGGTTGGTGATCGCTATCAGTTTTGGCTAAAGCTTCGCCGTCCTCGCGGGCTAAGTAATTTTGGACAGTTTGACTATCGCCGATGGCTATTGGGGCAGGGCTTTGATGGAACCGGATATGTTCGAGAAGGCCAATATCTGGGTAAGAGCAATTCTCCTAGAGCAGGGATTAATCAATTCCGGTCAGATATTCAGTCGGGCATTGAAAAGCAAGGCTTCGACAATTCCGGGCTGATTTCTGCGCTTGGAATAGGACATAGGGAGGGTGTCGAAACCATGCAGTGGCGGCTCTTTCAGCAAACCGGAGTAATACATCTGATGGTGATTTCTGGTCTACATATCGGTTTTGCGAGTTTGATGGGTTTTGCCATCGGTGGTCTGTTGGCTAAGCCACTGCTTGCACTAGGTGCGCTAAGAAGCGATTTTCAAGTGCGATGGACGGTATCCCTAGTCTTCGCGGCGGTTTACGCCATCTTGGCTGGCCTCTCTCTGCCGACTATGAGAGCACTGATCATGGTTTTGATATTGGCTTTGTCGCGGCTCTGTTGCCTGAATTGGTCTGCTTGGACGCTCGTTAGCCTGACCCTGGCCTTGGTTGCCTTGTTGCAACCACAGGCAGTACTGCAAGATAGCTTTTGGCTCTCCTTTGGTGCTGTCATTGTCTTGGTAATCGCCTTTTCTGGTAGGGCGAAGGTCAATTTTTTGCTGAGCCTGGTTCTAGCTCAGTGCATGTTGTTTTGCGGGTTTGGCGGATTATTGCTCGCCTTGGGAAAACCTCTTTATGTGCATGGGTTAATCGCCAACATACTAGCGGTACCCTTAACCGGCTTTGTCTTGGTACCCCTCATTCTTATCACTCTTCTGCTTCTACCTCTATTCCCTAAGGTCGCGTATTGGTTACTCCAATTGTCGGACCTTCTTCTAACCCTTTTGCTCAGATTTCTCGAATTTGTTGGCCGAATGCCATTTCCGGCGATTGATCTACAGTCCATTCAGGGGCTAGATGCCGTCCTTGCCTGTTTGACCGGGTTGCTAATTGTTGCATTGCCGAGTTGGAAAATGAGACTGCTTTTGGCAGCAGTGTTATTGCCCTTAACACTGGGATTTCGAACCAATGCCCCTGAGCTTTCTATCAGGGTGTTTGACGTGGGGCAGGGCACGGCAGTTCTGGTTGAGCAACCCGACTACCAACTTTTGTATGACACCGGTCCGGTCTTTAGCGAAGAATTCAATGCCGGAGCTGATATTTTATTGCCTCATCTAGTCAGGACGGGTGGGCGGCTCGATACTCTCGTAGTGAGTCACGATGACTCTGATCATTCTGGTGGCGTTGCTCCTTTAACTGGGCAATTGCAGATCGGGGAGTTGTATACGGGAGGGCGGGAAACCTATCAGCTGAATCCAGCGCTCTCTCCAAAATATTGTGCATCTACCACTTCATGGAAGGTGGGTAGGGTTAATTATCGCTTCTTACATCCTTCAAGATCCGGACGACCTTTGAACAGCAACAATCAATCCTGTGTGCTTCTGATTGAATTTGGCGATCAAGAGTTATTGCTCGCTGGAGATATTGAGCGTGACATCGAGCAGCAAATTCTTCAGAACTATCCCGAGTTAGTCGATATCGATTGGCTGTTAGTTCCTCACCACGGCAGCAAGACATCATCGAGTCAGACTTTTGTGAATCGGCTGAACCCAGACTTTGCAGTGGTATCCGCCGGATACGGTAACTCCTTTGGGCATCCCGCTGAAGTAGTAGTAGACCGCTATTTAGCAGTCGACACACAGCTCCTGTCGACTGCGGAGATGGGTTCACTTCGATTTGTCTGGCCAACCAACGAGCTAGGCGTGAGCTGGCACTCTAGTCGTGAAGGCATGATGTTTTGGTGGCAGGAGTAGAGCGAGTTTGGGATAGCGGAAAGCATGTTTTGAAATATTTCTCTGATCCTATTTAATTTTCTTCAATCATTCCCCGTGATATAAAACAGGGATGAATAAACATATTTTGATTTTTCTGCTTTCGCTCACCTTTCTGGCAGGCTGTTCGGGCATGAGACAAATTGACTGCGAGTCCGCTGACTGGGCGACAATTGGTTACGAGGATGGTTCGAGCGGAATACCCACTTCTGAAATTGGAGGTTATCAGGAAGCCTGCTCTAACCAGGGCGAAATCATGGATCTCGATGCCTACAATACGGGCCATGAAGAGGGCGTGAGGCAATATTGCACACCAGAGAATGGTTTTGAGTTGGGCGAAAGTGGGGTCGAATATACCCTCGATTGCCCGGCAGACTTGAGTGTCGCTTTTCTGCAAGAGTACATTGAGGGCTCAAGGTTCTATCCCTACTACCGGAATATAAACGAACGGGAAATGACCATCATAAGTAACAGGTCCACCATGGGCAGCTTACAGGCGAGTATTGGAAGCACATATGTTCAGATGGATAGTCCCGGTATAACCCATAGCCAGCGCAATGCGATGCGACTGAATATCGAGTCGATGCAGTCTCAATTGAGAAACTACGAATTGGTTAACGAGCGCTTGGAAGCTGAAATTTCTGAGTGGTCGAGTCGGCTTCAAGAAATGAAAGCTCGCTACGGTAGATAAATTTAGTCGATAGACCCGCTGGCAATCTATTGAATAACAAGGGGGCCTTGTTTCCTTTCATCCTAGTTCCCTAGTTCCCTGGTTCCCTGGTTCTAAGTCATATCTTTGAGGACTTATTCCTCTCCAACAATTAAACTGAGACATCTGGCTGCTTGTCGACAAGAATAGAAATAGTAGTTTGCCAACTCGGACATCTAACCGTTTTTCATTAATCGACTCAATTCGGGGATTCGCCGTTGTTCTAATGGTGATTTTCCACTTCTGCTTTGATCTACGTTATTTCGGCTTTGTTGACTGGGGTGTGCCCAACGGAGAGGGCTGGTGGCAGTTTCGTTATCTAATCCTGTCTCTCTTTATCGGAACAGTTGGCATCAGCATGTCTTTGGCGCAGGGCGATGGATTTAAGCGGAAACCCTTTCTCATTCGACAGGGTAAGTTGCTAGGGGCGGCGGTACTGATAACCCTGATGTCGCTTTTTATTTTTCCGCAGAGCTGGATATTTTTTGGCATTCTGCACTTTATCTTTGTTGCCAGCCTTATCTGCCTCTTTTTTGTCAGAATACCTCTCATTGCTCTTGTATTAGGAGTAGGTATCGTTTTCGCCCATATTTTGGGGTTCACAGAGCCTTTCTGGCCCTTCAGTTATATCCGCGATTCCCTCCCTTCGCATACAGAAGATTTTGTGCCCTTTTTCCCTTGGCTGGGTGTGGCCTTAATCGGCGTTTATCTTGGATTTTTGATTCAGCAGAGAAAACCGGCTTTTTGCCGCCTGTTTGAGACTAAAACAGCCTTTATCGGGCGCCATGCTCTGCTGATCTATTTGCTGCATCAGCCCTTATTATTCGAGGGGTTCAGCCTCTTCGATCTACTGCTTTCCTGAGCTTGTAAAGATATCCGTAGAAAAGACCCTTTTTTCGGACAAAATCCTCAAAAAACTGTTAAAATTTCGCGCTAATTTGAAGCCAAACAAGGGCGGTCACTTGACCCAGAAAATTAGAGCAAAATTGGCTAATTTTTTTACCTCCTATCTATCCCAAAATATAGAGAACCGCACGCCGGTCCAATTCACACACTACGGGGACAATCCTTTCCATGGATGAGCTAGCGAAAGAAGTATTCTCGGTAAATATCGAGGAAGAACTACAGCAGTCTTACCTAGATTACGCCATGAGCGTGATCGTCGGCAGAGCGCTTCCCGATGTGCGTGACGGCTTAAAGCCGGTTCATCGGCGAATACTGCATGCCATGAATGAGCTAGGAAACGCTCACAATAAGCCCTACAAGAAGTCTGCGCGGGTAGTTGGCGATGTTATTGGTAAATACCACCCCCATGGTGATTCCGCTGTGTACGAAGCCATAGTGCGAATGGCGCAGCCCTTCTCGCTGCGTTACATGATGGTGGATGGTCAGGGTAACTTTGGTTCGGTAGATGGTGATCGCGCTGCGGCAATGCGATACACCGAAATCCGTATGGACAAGATCGCTCAGCAGATGCTGGCGGATCTGGACAAGAACACCGTCGACTTTGTTGAAAACTATGATGGCACGGAACAGATTCCAGAAGTGCTGCCTTCGCGGATTCCAAACCTCCTGGTGAATGGTTCGTCCGGTATCGCGGTAGGCATGGCGACGAATATTCCGCCGCACAATCTTACTGAAGTAGTTAACGGTTGTTTGGCTTTGCTAGCCGATGGTGACATCGGTATTGATGAGCTGATGGAGCATGTCCCCGGGCCAGATTTCCCCACCGCTGCCATTATTAATGGTCGTGCCGGAATTTATGAAGCCTATAAAACCGGCCGTGGCCGCATTTATGTGCGCTCAAGAGCGGAAGTTATAGTCGATGAAAAGAGTGGCAAAGAGACCATTCTGGTTCATGAAATTCCCTACCAAGTAAACAAAGCGCGATTGATCGAAAAGATTGCCGAGCTGGTAAAAGAAAAGAAAATTGAAGGCATCTCTGAGCTAAGGGACGAGTCTGACAAAGACGGTATGCGTATCGTTATTGAAATGAAACGCGGCGAATCTGGCGAAGTAGTGCTGAATAACCTTTACGCTCAGACGCAGATGGAAACCGTCTTTGGTATCAATATGGTGGCCCTGACAGAAGGGCAGCCGAAAACTCTCAACCTAAAACAGCTGCTTGAGTTTTTCCTTAAGCATCGCCGAGAAGTCGTTACTCGCCGAACACTCTATTTGCTGAAAAAGGCTCGTGAACGAGCTCATGTATTGGAAGGGCTGACCATTGCGATTTCCAATATTGACCCAGTGATTGAGTTGATTCGAAAGTCGCCAACACCGGCGGATGCAAAAACTGCCTTAACTTCCACAGGTTGGAATCCAGAAGCCGTCGCCGGAATGCTCGAGCGCACTGGCGCAGATGCATCACGTCCAGAAGGTCTGGGTGAAGATTTTGGTATGCGTGGTAAGGAGTACTTTCTTTCTCCGGAGCAGGCTCAGGCTATTCTTGATTTACGCCTGCACCGACTCACCGGCCTTGAGCACAATAAGCTGATCGAAGAATACAAGCTGAAGCTTGATGAGATTGATGAATATCTGGGTATTCTCGGTGACTCAGACAAGATGATTGCGGTGATTCGTGAAGAGCTGGAAGAAGTTCGAGAAGCTTTTGGCGATGATAGACGTACTGAAATTGTTGAAAGCCGCATGGATCTCACCAATGAGGACTTGATCCCGGAAGAAGATCGAGTGGTGACCCTTTCCCACGGTGGATACGCTAAAACGCAGCCGCTTGCAGACTATCGCGCTCAGAGACGCGGTGGAACGGGTAAAACAGCGACCGCGGTGAAAGACGAAGATTTTGTTGAACATTTGTTGATTGCTAACACCCACGACACCATTCTCTGTTTCAGTGATGTGGGTAAGGTTTATTGGCTCAAGGTGTACCAGATTCCAGTGGCTAGCCGGCAATCACGAGGCAGGCCGATGGTAAATCTACTGCCATTGGAAGAGGACGAGAGTATCACCTCGATTCTGCCGGTGAGTGAGTACTCCGATGAGCAATTTATCCTTATGGCTACTGCCAAAGGCACCATTAAGAAAACTGTGCTTTCTGCCTATTCTCGCCAACGCAGTTCGGGACTGAAAGCCGTAGAGCTGGACGAGGGCGATCATCTGATAGGTACTGCCATTACAGACGGGGAATCAGACGTCATGCTTTTTGCCGATTCCGGCAAGGCAATTCGCTTTAGCGAGAAAGATATTCGAACGACGGGTCGAGTATCTCGTGGCGTGCGCGGTATTCGTATTAAGGACGAACAAAGTGTTATCTCGCTAATCGTTCCCGAGACAGATAGCCGTGTTTTAACCGTTACTGAGAATGGCTACGGTAAGCAGACACAGGTTTCTGAGTTCTCCACGCAAGGGCGCGGTGGTCAGGGTGTAATTGCTATGCAAACATCAGAGCGCAATGGCGCATTGGTGGGCGCGCTGGAAGTGATTGACGGTGACGAAGTTATGTTGATCTCCGATGGTGGTACGGTAGTGCGTACTGCCACCGACGAAATATCAACTCTTGGGCGGAATACTCAGGGCGTGCGAGTTATCCGTCTTAAGAAAGAAGAGAAGCTGATCGCGGCAGAACGGATTGCAGAATCTGAAGAAGAGGAATATCCCGAGGCTTCTGAGGAAGAATAAAGATGAGTAGCGACAAAGAGCTCGCCAAGCTTAGAAAGAAAATCGATGACCTCGATGATCGTCTGGTCCAGCTGATCAGCGAGCGTGCTAGCTGTGCCTCTGAAGTGGCTGAAGTCAAACAGGGTATGGAAGACACGGTTTACTACCGTCCAGAAAGGGAAGCTCAGGTTCTACGGCGAATCATGGAGCAAAACCCTGGCCCTCTGGGCGACGAAGAAATGGCGCGCCTGTTTCGCGAAGTTATGTCTGCATGTCTGGCCCTAGAAGAGCCGACAAAAGTTGCCTATCTCGGCCCTGAGGGAACATTCACCCAAGCGGCAGCGCTCAAACACTTCGGCCACAGTTCAGTCACCCAGCCGCAATCCACCATCGAGCAGGTTTTCCGCGAGGTGGAAGCAGGTGCCTGTCACTATGGCGTCGTACCTGTAGAAAACTCTACTGAAGGCATCGTCACCCATACTCTGGATAGCTTTATTAATTCGGGTCTGAGAATTTGTGGTGAAGTAGAACTACGTATTCACCATAACCTGATGATCGGGAAGAATACTCAGGAGTCTGGAATTACCCGGGTATACTCCCATGCCCAGTCACTGGCCCAGTGCCGCCGCTGGTTAGACGCAAACTATCCCTCTATTGAAAAGGTTGCTGTGAGTAGCAACGCAGAAGCTGCGCGGCGCGTTCAAACCGAGTGGAACAGTGCAGCTATTGCAGGTGATATTGCTTCGGAGCTGTATGACCTAAATATTATTGCTGAAAATATCGAGGATCATCCTGATAACAGCACCCGCTTCCTGGTAATTGGTAGCGTAGATGTTGGCCCTAGCGGTAAAGACAAAACCTCCGTGATGTTGTCGATCAAGAATCGCCCTGGAGCCTTATTCACCTTGTTAGAGCCCTTTGAGCGCAACCAGGTGGATATGACTCGGTTGGAGTCACGCCCCTCTCTGTCGGAAAACTGGAACTACGTATTTTTTATCGATTTTATTGGCCACCTCTCCGAACCTCATATCGCCGCTGTGTTTACTGAGCTCGAAGGTATTGGTTGCGACGTTAAAATATTAGGCTCTTATCCGGTCGCTGTACTTTAGTGCAGGCTTCTTATGTCTGATGCAAACGATACTGCTCCTCCTATTCGAAGGCTGATTGTCATCGGCCTGGGGTTGATAGGAGGTAGTGTCGCGTTGGGTGCCAAAAAGCGAGGACTGGTAAAAGAAGTTTATGCCATGAACCGCAGCGCCGATACTCTCGAATATGCACGCGACAAGGGAATAGCCGATAAGACATTCCAGAGTATCGAAGAGGTTCTTGAGGGAGCCAGCGACGAAGATCTAATTTTGCTCGGTGTTCCTGTGCTGTCGCTAGGACCCGTTCTCGAGCAAATTCACAAACACCTAGAGGCAGACGCGACCATCACAGATGTTGGAAGCACTAAGGCTGCCCTGGTGGAGAAGGCGCGGCAGGTATGGTCGACTTTGCCCTCAAACTTTGTGCCGGGCCATCCAATAGCGGGTTCGGAGAAATTTGGAGTGCAGGCTGCCAATGGTGACCTATTTGAAGAGCACAGAGTGATACTGACACCCACCGGAGCAGAGGACGAACATCATCTGCAGAGAGTGTCGGATCTGTGGTCCGGGCTGGGAGCAGGGGTCGATAGTATGACAGCCGACCACCACGACAAGGTTCTCGCAGCAACCAGCCATCTTCCTCATGTTCTGGCTTTTGTTCTTGTGGATCAACTTGCCAGTATGGAAGAGCAAACCGAAGTGCTGCGCTATGCTGCAGGCGGTTTTAGGGACTTTAGTCGAATTGCCGGATCAGACCCTGCCATGTGGCGGGATATAATGATTGCGAACAAAGAATCAATTAGCGCTCGCATCGAGGAATTTGAATCTCATTTGAATCAGTTAAAAACCGCTTTGCGTGATTCTTCACCAGAGCAGATTCAGGAAATATTTGAGCGCGCTCAGAAAACCCGAAACGGGTTCTTGCACAAGTCGGAAGAAAATAAGTGAGTAGTGGTACTAAAAAATTCCGGGTACAACCCGGCGGTTCCCTGACGGGGAGTTTTAAGGTTCCTGGAGATAAATCTATCTCTCATCGATCCATTATGTTCGGCAGTCTTGCTGAGGGTACAACGCGGGTTACAGGGTTTCTGGAAGGTGCGGACGCTCTGGCTACTCTATCAGCCTTTCGCGCCATGGGCGTTGAAATTACCGATCCGGTTGATGGCGCTCTGGAGATTGAGGGGGTTGGGCTGCACGGTCTGAAAGCGGCAGAAAATGCTCTGGATGTCGGTAATTCCGGTACCTCTATGCGTTTGTTGGCAGGAATTTTGTCAGGCCAAACCTTTGACTCCGAACTCATTGGCGACGAATCACTAACACGCCGGCCTATGTCCCGTGTCGCTGCGCCCTTGTCACTTATGGGTGCTCGAGTGGACACAGACGAAGGTGGTCGCCCTCCGCTGCATATAAAGGGAGGCAAGAACCTTGTCGGCATTGAATACCCCATGCCCATGGCAAGCGCCCAGGTTAAATCCTGTCTGCTGTTGGCCGGTCTTTACGCTCAGGGGGAGACAGGGGTTATCGAACCTGGCGTAACCCGAGATCACACCGAGCGCATGTTGCGAGCTTTTGGAGTAGAGGTGATCTCCGATGGTTCCAGAGCGAGCCTGACCGGTGGTCAAAAACTAACAGCCACCGATATTCAAATCCCAGCGGATATTTCTTCGGCAACCTTCTTTATGGTGGCGGCAACAATAGCCAAGGATTCAGAAATTTGTCTTCGCAATGTGGGCATAAACCCCACGCGAGACGGAGTAATCCATATTCTTCGCCTTATGGGTGCGGATATAGATCTAACTAATGAGCGTTTGCTGGGTGACGAGCCCGTTGCCGATATTGTGATTCGTTCTGCGCCCCTGCAGGGGATTGATATACCCGAGCATCTGGTTCCCTTGGCGATCGACGAGTTTCCCGCAATCTTTGTTGCGGCTGCCTGCGCTTCTGGCACAACTCGATTAACAGGTGCCGAAGAACTCCGCGTTAAAGAGACAGATCGAATACAGGTGATGGCCGATGGGCTGAAGATTTTTGGCATCAAGTGCAAAGTTCTTGAAGATGGCATTGAAATTAAAGGCGGCCTGATAAAGGGGGGCAAGGTGGATTCCTGTGGTGACCACCGTACGGCCATGTCATTTGCCATTGCCGCATTAAGAGCGCAAAAGTCGATTGAAATTAGCGACTGTGACAATGTTGCTACCTCCTTTCCCAACTTTGTTGAGCTGGCATCAGAGGCTGGCCTGACTATAGAAGAGTTGTGATCTCATCTCCCGTAATCGCCATTGATGGTCCAAGTGGCTCCGGAAAGGGAACCATCAGCGCCCTGGTTGCCGAGAAACTTGGGTTCAATACTTTGGACAGCGGAGCGCTCTACCGAATATTGGCGCTTTTTTGCCAGAAGAGGGGGCTAGACACTGCGCAGATAGAGGAAATTGCCCAATATGCACTCGATCTGGATGTGCGCTTTTCCAAGGGGTGTATTTATCTCGATAATGAAGATGTCACCGATCGAATTCGTGGAGAAGACGTCGGAGCTATCGCCTCTGAAATTGCTGTTCATCCTCCGATTCGGGAAGCTTTGCTTCAACTGCAAAAATCCTTTGCAGTGGCTCCCGGACTAGTCGCCGATGGCAGAGATATGGCGACCCATGTTTTCACCGACGCACAGCTAAAAATATTCCTCACGGCCAGTGCTGAGGAGCGAGCACAAAGACGCCATAAGCAGTTGATATCAAAGGGGCAGGGTGGTAGTCTGCGCGCCCTCGTGGAGGACATCAAAGCTCGAGATCAACGAGATATCGAGCGAGAAACTGCACCACTTCGCCCAGCCGAAGACAGTATCCTGATTGATTCCACTGGAATGACCATTGAAGAAGTGGTCACTCAGGTTGTCGAGCTCTGGCATAGACTAAGTAATTAGCTCTCACTAGAAACCAATAATCTGGAATCCCTTTCTTTTATATAGAAGGTGGAAGGCGCCGCATATCAGTCGCCCAAAATGGCTGACTTTCGGTATTTTTAACTAGACCATCTGTGGGCCAGATGGATGAGCAAGCAACGCTAGTTGCTGCTTTTTATTTGTAGGTAATTTTAATGAGCGAAAGTTTCGCCGAACTCTTTGAAGAGAGTCTCAAGTCCATAGACATGGCAACCGGTTCAATCGTAACCGGTGTAATAATCGACATTGATAAAGATTGGGTAACTGTTCACGCAGGCCTTAAATCCGAAGGTGTTATTCCCCGTAATCAGTTTCTCGACGTGGCTGGTGAATTTAAGGCAGAAGTTGGAGACGAAGTTCAGGTAGCCCTTGAAACCGTTGAAGATGGCTTTGGTCTAACTCGCCTATCTCGCGAAAAAGCTCAGCGTATTGAAACCTGGACTGCCCTTGAGAAATCTCAGGCAGCAGACGAAGTTGTTAGCGGTCTTATCACAGGTAAAGTCAAAGGTGGCTTCACTGTTGATATCAAAGGCGTGCGTGCATTCTTACCGGGTTCTTTGGTTGATGTGCGTCCTACTCGTGAGACAACTCACCTGGAAGGCAAGCAAATTGAATTTAAACTGATCAAACTCGACCAGAAGCGCAACAACGTTGTTGTTTCTCGACGAGCCGTTCTTGAGTCTGTGAACTCTGAAGAACGTGATCAACTGCTGGAGTCCTTGGAAGAGGGTGCAGTAGTGAAGGGTGTAGTGAAGAATCTTACCGACTACGGTGCCTTTGTGGACTTAGGTGGTATCGATGGCCTACTGCATATCACTGATATGGCATGGCGCCGCATTAAGCATCCTTCGGAGATGGTTGAAGTGGGTCAAGAGATGGATGTTCGTATTCTCAAATTTGACCGAGAGCGCAGCCGTGTTTCTCTAGGCCTTAAGCAACTGGGTGATGATCCCTGGGTTAACGTTATTGAGCGTTACCCTGAAGGAACCAAGACTAAAGCCAAGGTTACTAATCTGACCGACTACGGTTGTTTTGCTGAGCTTGAAGACGGCATTGAAGGTCTGGTTCACGTTTCTGAAATGGATTGGACAAACAAAAATGTTCACCCATCAAAGATCGTGCAACTTGGTGACGAAATTGAAGTTATGGTTTTGGACATCGATTCAGAGCGCCGCCGCGTATCTTTGGGTATCAAGCAGTGCACCATGAATCCTTGGGAATCCTTTGCTCAAGACAACGAGAAGGGCGACAAAATTACTGGTGCGATCAAGTCCATCACTGATTTCGGAATCTTCATCGGACTGCCTGGCGGTATCGATGGTCTGGTTCACCTTTCTGACCTTTCCTGGAACGAATCTGGTGAAGACGCCGTGCGTTCATTCACTAAAGGCGACGAAGTTGAAGCCGTTATTTTGGCGATCGACGGTGAGCGTGAGCGTATTTCTCTAGGTATCAAGCAGATGTCTGAAGATCCATATTCAGATTTTGTTTCTACAAACGAGAAAGGTTCTATCGTTAAAGGCACCGTTTCTGAAGTGGATGCCAAAGGCGCAACTATTCAAGTGGCAGACGACGTTGAAGGCTATATTCGCGTTTCTGAACTGTCTCGCGATAAAGTTGAAGACGCTTCTACCGTTCTTAAAGTTGGTGATGAAATTGAAGCCAAGGTCATTAACGTTGATCGTAAGAGCCGTCAGTTGAATCTCTCTATTCGTGCCCGTGAAATGGACGACGAGAAGACAGCACTACGTGAACTGCGTGAGCAGGAAGCGGAGCAAGCTGGACCTTCTACCATTGGTGACCTGATCAAGGCACAAATGGAAACTAAGGACAAGTAACGGATAAATAAAGGAAAAATTAGAGAAATCCCGAGGCGATAGCTATTGTCGCCTCGGGAACCTCTCTGATAGAGTAGCCGCATGACTAAGTCTGAGCTTATTGATCGAATCGCATCCAGTCAGGATCACCTGCCTCCGAAGGACGTTGAGGCCGCCATTAAGCTAATCCTCGAACACATGTCTGATCATTTGGCAGACAACAACCGTATCGAAATTCGAGGTTTTGGCAGCTTTAATTTGCACTACCGCAGCGCTCGGGTAGGCCGCAATCCCAAAACGGGCGACTCCGTTGAGCTCGCAGGTAAGTACGTACCACATTTCAAACCTGGCAAAGAATTGCGCGAGCGGGTCAATTTCAAGTAGACCT